>Ga0208646_1000004_pt1 | contig 228715 bp, 239 predicted proteins | sample AntAceMetag02UK8_FD_184762 | JGI IMG/M metagenome (GOLD analysis project Ga0208646, IMG submission 184762) | Saline lake microbial communities from Ace Lake, Antarctica - Antarctic Ace Lake Metagenome 02UK8 (SPAdes) (version 2) | ecosystem: Environmental > Aquatic > Non-marine Saline and... | reverse complement strand
ACGGCAAGGTAAGCTCCTTTGATGGCTTTGGTTGGCATCAGGAGGAAGATTCCAGCGATAAGCTCAAGTACTCCTGAGATGTATCGTCCTGCTGGCTCTGCACCCAGTTGTCTGAAAAGTTCGACTGATTGTTCGGCTCCTGTGAATTTGAATAAGAGAGTCTGTAAGAGGATGATTGCAGGAACGACTCGAAGTGCAACGAATAAGAATTTTTTCATAGAATTATGATAGATTAAGAATTAAAAGCACTTACATTTTTTGAGGTAAGCGGTGACGTATAGAGTAAGCGAGTGCGATCATTATGATCCCGAGTGTAATAAGAGTGATGGTGTTTTGAGTATCAAAATGCATAATTGATGTCCCAAGATATGTGTAGAAGAGGGTCCCTGGAATTACACCAACGAATGTCCAGATGAATGTAACGATCGAAACGTGAGTCAGTCCACACATGTAGTTGAGAATGTTCGAAGGAATAATAGGGGTGAGCCCCAAGAGAAAGAGTGCTGTTTGCTCATTTTTTTCGAGGGACTCTGAGTATCTTTGGAGGCGAGGGAATCGTGTGGTGCAGAAATTTTCAAAATAGCTTCGAAAAAAGTATCTTGAAATAACAAGAGAAATCACTCCTCCAGTAATCGCTCCAATGAGCACGTAGACCATTCCATAAAACGCTCCAAAAATTGCTCCAGCCAAAATAACAAAAGGACCAACTGGTATAAAAAGAACGGTAATTACCGCATAAACAATAGCAAAAACAATTCCTGCTGTTGCAGTATTCTCGTTGAGGAGTGTTTCGAGAGATTCGCTGCTCAAGAAAATTAGCTGTCCATTCTGATAGAGGAAAAAAGAAGGAATAAAATTAAGGTGAGAATAAGAGATTTTGTGCGAAGAAAATTCATGCTTTATTAAGTATAAGACTTGAGGATATTTTGTAAAGCCTCTTTTACTTTTATGGATATTTCTTCATTGCGCTCTCCAAGAGTGGGCGTATAATTATAGACATGAAAAAACTCTTTTCTTTCGCTTTCATCGTATCGCTTATGTGCTCACCCTTTGCTGCTCAAGCTTCGGAGAATCTTTTTTACTACTTCGCTAATACATACGGATTCGAAAGCCTCAAAGATAACTATCGAGATATTGATATTTTTGCACCACAGGTGTACGAGGTTGACTTTGCTTATGATGTGCTCGAACCTGGAAAAGAAGACCAGAAAGTTCTGAAGTATGCTCGAAGGAAGAGGATGGATGTGATGCCACTTGTCTATAACACAGGATTCAGTATGCAACTTATGACCAATCTCCTTGCTGATGAGGATGCTCAAGAAAAAGTCCTTGATCAGTTAGTCGATATTGCAGATGATGAAGACTATATGGGGTGGCAATTTGATTTTGAAAATATTTCTCATGATGATAGGGAGGCATACACTAAGTTCGTTGAGGAGGCTGCAAGAGTTTTCAAAAAAGAACGACTTGAGTTCAGTGTGGCGGTGGTTCCACGTTCTCGTGACTATGACGCAGATGATCGTTATCATGACTGGAGTGCCTCGTACGAGTATGCGAAGATCGCTGAAGCTGCGGATTTCATGACAGTCATGACCTACGACGACCCAACAACCACCGGCCCTGTCGCCTCACTCCCTTTCGTTGATCGGATTCTTGATTACATGATTGATGAAGAAGATATTGATCCCAAAAAGATTTCACTCGGTGTTCCTGCTTATTGTTGGCAATGGGAACTAGGTGCTGAGTCAAAAGATCGAAGTCATATCTATAGTCGAGTCGTGGAGAAGTACGAAGTGAGTGATCCTTTTCATATTAGGATTTACATCGATGACCTTGGTTCGGAAGCATTCTTCTATATCGACGAAATGACTCAAAAACCTTACCTAACATGGTGTGATAACTATCAGAGTTTCGGAGAAAAATACGAAGTAGTGAAAGATCGAGACCTTCATGGAATGTCTGTTTGGGCTCTTGGGCAGGAGGACAAAAGGGTCTGGGATGAGTTGTAGTCGTTAGCTTTGGAGAAGAATCAAAAGAGTGAAGAAGGATTCTTTTCACGTTAAGAAGTCATAATCAAGGAGATCTTTTTGTCCTTACTTTGTACCAAGTATCTTCTGTAGTATAATATTAAACATGAAAGACCCCAAAAAAGGTTTCACCCTCATCGAACTTCTCGTCGTAATTTCAATCATCTCACTCTTATCGAGTATTGTGCTTGCTTCACTCACAGAGGTTCGTAAGAAGGCTCGCGACACTAAGCGAGTTGCGGAAGTTCAGCAGATTCAGACGCAGCTAGAGTTGTATTATAATGAAAATGGGGCGTATCCAATTAGAAATTGGACGAGTAGTAACGATTCAGGTTCATGGAGCACGTTCAGTCAAACCCTTAACTTGGAGTTACCTGTCGACCCTGTAAATTCAGGAACAGCACAGTCTGCACTTGCCGGTAATTATACGTACTCTTACTATGGGTCCTCTAGCTCATCTTTTGGCTGCCAAGGCCAGTGGTACATGTTCGTGTATCGACTCGAGACGGATGCTAATCTTGCTAGTCCGGGAATTATTACGTGTAATGGAACAAATTTTAATTACGGAGGAACTCGAACTGTTGGATCGAATGTTCCGGATGGACTTTTCACTCGCTAAGAAATCCTTTTCAAGGAAACCTCCTGTTCTTACTTTGTACCAAGTCTCTTCTGTAGTATAATATTAAACATGAAAGACCCCAAAAAAGGTTTCACCCTCATCGAGCTTCTCGTCGTAATTTCAATCATCTCACTCCTATCGAGTATTGTGCTTGCTTCACTCACAGAGGTTCGTAAGAAGGCTCGCGACACTAAGCGAGTTGCGGAAGTTCAGCAGATCCAGACGCAGCTAGAGTTGTATTATAATGAGAATGGGGAGTATCCAATTAGTAGTTGGAGGAGTAGTAACAATGTAAGTCAATGGAGCGCATTTAGTCAGGCTCTTGGTGTGGAGCTTCCTGTTGACCCTGTCAATTCAGGGACAAATAATGCCGTTAGCAGTGGCAATTATACGTACTCTTATTATGGAGGGAATGGCTGCCTGGGTCAGTGGTACATGCTCGTGTATCGACTCGAGACGGATTCTAATCCTGACAACGTGGGAGTTGCAAGATGTGGAACGGTCGCTGTGTATGATTACAGCGGAACTCGGACAGTAGGATCGAATGTCCCGGAAGGATTCTTTTCACGTTAAGAAGTTATTTTCAAGAAAACCTCCAACCAAAACTATAGGGTCAATAAGATGTGATAAAATAATTCCATGAAAACGCCAAAAGTAAATCAACCATCATGGATCCGCAAGAAAGCTGAGAAGAAAGATCTCTCGAAGAGACTTTACTATCTTGAGCCAACACTCGTCTTTAACGCCTATTGGTTTTTGGCGGCTGAACGAATGGAGATTTTTTTTAAAAGACTGAAAGGGGAGAATTCTCCGTGGACGAAGGATGAGATTCTACAAGAAGGGAAATTCACGAATAGTTACAGAGTGCTTGATCGGGTGACTCAGTATCTTATCAAAGAAGTTCAGCAGAAGACTCAGAAAAAAGGGAGAGAGGAGAGCTGTGAGGATCAGGTTTTTCGGACGTTACTCTTTAGGATTTTTAATAAGATAGAAACATGGGAACTTCTGACTAGTAGACTTGGAGAAATTTCTTGGGGGAAATATAATCGCAAAAAATATGAACAGGTTTTTACTGATGCCCTTGAGCGAGGAGAGAAGATTTATTCTGCAGCCTACATTATGCCAGATGGAGGTAAAGACTATATAGGGAAGGCGAAGCACATAATACATCTTGATCTCTTGGAGAAAATGATGGGAGACCAAGTCGCTGATCAGTTATGTAAAGCTGACACAATGAAAGCTGCTTTTGAGATCTTCAAGTCGTATGACTCAATTGGGGATTTCCTGGCATATCAGAATGTGACTGATATTAACTATACTGGTGTGACGAACTTCAGTGAGATGGAATTTGTAATTCCTGGTCCTGGAGCGCATCGTGGGATTGAGAAGTGTTTTGCAAAACATGACACGATGGATCATGCCGATATTATTGAACTTGTAGCAAAGTATCAGAGGGAAGAATTTAAAAGGCTCGGAATTGAATTTGAGTCGCTTTTCGGGCGACCGTTACAGCTCATTGATTGTCAGAATCTCTTTTGTGAAATTGATACGTACGCGAGAGTGGCTTTTCCTGAATGTAATACGAAGAAGAACCCGACGAAGATTAAGCAAAAGTATAAGGAAGGGAAGTTGATAGAACACGTGGTACTTCCTGAGAAGTGGGGAATGTAGAAATACCCAAATTAGAAAAACATCTTTGTCACTACGTAATAAAATATCTTTCGCTCGCCACTTGGCGCACTCCTGATATTTTTTACTAAGCTCCTCGATCTTATCCAAATTTGTATATTTCTTAGTCTAGATTATGTTTGATTTTTGTAAAAAATGCTGTATAATAATCAATAAGAACATTGAAAAACTCAAGCCTATTCGCCACAAGTTGATAACAAGTATCAAGAGACTATTCGTTGTCGCATTGTGGGGGATGACAGGCTTTCGACATAGCGAATTCGCAAAATAACGTGCGTGGGGAAGTTGTGAGAACTTCTCAAAAACACATCTTTTACGTGCAAAAACCAAAGCTGTTGCTTCACCTTTTAAGGTCGGAGACTTCGCTTACGCAATTGCTTAAATAGCAGTGCGCACAGATCATACTCAGGTTCCATAGGTATGACTCTGTGTTATAAAACATGGAACTCGAATATATAAGGCTCGATTATGTATCTTAAACCCAGAGATCGAGAGAGAAAAGGTTTGTCTTATTCTACTTATTTCTCTTTAAACTCCTCAACGTCTGCACGGCTGAGAGGGTAAAACAAGTCTAGCTCACGTAGATGCGTTATTTTGCTCGCTATGGATCGCGGTTCGATTCCGCGCTTCTCCACCACGATTACTCTACCCACCACTACACTCCAATCTTCCATTTTCCTTTCTCGAAGAAGGCTTCGATGGTTTGACGCTTGGCTTTGTTAATCAAGTTTGCGTGAGACTGCTTCGAAATTGTCGCATATTCACGAAGGGGAATTATCTTTTTACCTTCCAAGTAGGCGAGTCTCTTGTGGTAACTCTTCGTGATCGCTCGAGCTACAATTTCTTCCATAACGTCTGTAGACTTTTTTGTATCAAACTCTTTGAAGGCGTTGTAATACTCTAATCGGTCATTGAACATGATGTTGATTGGGACGTATCCTTCCCGTAAAAAGAGATAATTGTTCATTACTCGACCAATCCTTCCATTACCATCACAAAAAGGATGGATATTTTCAAAGGTAAGATGGATCCTCGCAATTCGTCCGACAATAGTGAGGTCCGTCGTCCCTTTATACTCCGTAAACATCTCATTGAGGGCTGGTGTTATTTTGTCGGGTGCAGGGGCAATATGATTTCCCACTCTTACAAACTGATCTTTTTCACGAAAGCGACCTGCAATATCATCTCTAATATTTGAAATCAATATTTTGTGAAGAAAAAGAATCATTTCTAGATTGAGCTCTTTCTCTTGAGCGGCACTTTCAATATATTCCACAACTCGAGCGAGATTTTTTGTCTCGAAGATTTCTTGCTCATTCACAAAACGGTCCAGATCTATCTGGAGAAGGATCTTCTCTGTTTCTTCGAGAGTAAGATTGCTGTTCTCTATAGCGTTAGAGTTATAGACTTGTTCACTAACTTCGGTCTCGCTGACTAGTTTTATGAGAGACTCTTTTCCTGGAAGGGCAGAGTAGTATCTTTTTCTCAGAGATTCTATTTGTCTGTTAAAACGTGAATTCATGTGTATATTATACGTATTTTAACGATATGTGCAAGAAATACGTTAAAAAGTAGGATAAAAGTTGTATTTTAACGATTTTAACCTCATCATCCTCTGGTTCTGTGCTTCTCCACCTTCACGGAGCTAGGAAATAGCAAAAAACTAAACAACATACTGAAATATTCACAAAAGTATCAAGATCTCAAGAAGACAATCTGTTATACTCCTCCTGTGCTGGTAGGGCTCCTCGTCTGGAACGTCATCCAACTCCTCACCACAAAACCTCTTAAAAGGTCGAGGCTGCACGTCTGTCTCCACAGAAACAAAAAAAACCTTCATTTAGAATAAAGGTTTTGATATAAAGTTAAAGATGGTATCAAATTATTTAGATTGATCTAGAGTTATCTTTCTTTTGTGTCTCTAAGATTTCACCTAAGTCTTTCGCGAACTCACCCTCCTCAATGCCTATTTCACCCTGATCGGAAAAAGTCTTGATTAATTCCTCTCTTGAAGTCCCCAGGCCTTCTGGAGTAACCCCTTCCTTCAAGAGTTGCAACATCTTTTCTTCAGCATCCCAGCCTTCAAAGCTTGTTATGTCAGCTGAAGATTTGAGCATCTCTTCTTCGGAAACATCTGCTGATAAGTTGTGGTCGCGCTCAAGAGCTTTAACTATTTCAGATTTGTCTCTCTTAAAAGCTTCAAACTTTGACTTCGCTTTTTCTATAACTTGTTCTTTGAGTTCTTTTTCTTCGTTCTCCATCTTGTTTATTGAGGGTTGTTCAAATTGATTCATGCCTATGTTTATTAAGTTAATAATATTTATACTATCATAATAATTACTAAAAAGATGATGGATTAGAAATCTAATTCTCCGAAAGGTTTCTTTCGTTTCAATCGAGGCTTCTTGTTGAAAACTTTCAATTTCATTTTATTGTGAACATGGTAAAATGATCAAATGAATATGGAATTTGATGAAGATGTTTACCAATCAAGACGGGTGCTGGGTTCAGAGCAGGAACCAAGAATGGCAGAGATTTATAAAAAAATTGGGATCTCAGAAAAAAATGTTAAGAAGGCTATTTTGATTACTCCGGTTATCTTTTTTGGATTATCAATAGGACTTCTTCTATGGTATTTTCTTTAAGAAAAAAGAATAAACGAGAAAAAGGATTTACTCTCATTGAGCTCTTGGTGGTTATTTCAATCATCAGTCTTCTCTCATCGATTGTCCTGGTGAGTCTTGGGACTGCGAGAGATAAAGCTAAGTTTGCCGCACTGAGGTCAACTTTTTCTACTATGCGGACAGAATTTGAAATTGTTTACTCAGAAGGTTCTGGGTACGATCTGCACGGAGACTATCTCAATAGTGCCTGCTTTAGCTTTATAGAGGATGGTTCTACTGGGGAGGGTTTTACTCGATCTTTGAATAGCGTAATGGAGTTAGTAGGTCTGGATATAGCTGATGAAGAACTTGACGATTGTGCAGTAAGCGTAAGCGGTCGAGGGTATACTATTGCTTTAAGTCTAAGGAATCTAAATCCTTATGAAATTAGTGATGTTTTTTGTATGGGATCATTTGGAACTTTTGAGGTTATAGGTGGAAGTGCGCCGAGTGATTTTACTTCACCGAGACCTGGGGTTCCTGATCCATCGGGAGAGTGCGAGACATAGTCTTGATGCGAGAATAAATAAAAACCTCTTAATGTATATAATTAAGAGGTTTTTGTCTTTCTCTACGCAATCATCTCCGCGACCTTCGTCAACCTCGCTACCACTCTTTCTTTCCCAAGTACTTGCATCATCTGGTAGAGGTCTGGAGTTCGTGTCCGTCCGGTGAGAGCAGCTCGAAGGATCATGGCGATGTCTCCTACGTTTCCTTTGTACTGGTCAGGGTTTACTTTGTGTTCTTTCATGTTACTTGCGTATCCGTTCGCTTCGGCGAATTCCTTGAGAGCGGGGAACCAGTCTTCTTGAGAGATAGTTTTGTCGTAAGATTGGGCATAGAGCTTAAGGATTGCTGGAGCGTCTGTTGCTTCCAGGGTGTCAAAACATACTTTCCCTTCTGCAAGAGAGACTTTTTCGAAGTGATCATCAAAAAAGTACATAAAATGATCAGGCGCTTCTTCCCAATAGGCAATGTCTTTCCGTGGCTTGTTACCGTTCCTTTCGATCCCAATAATATTGTGGCAGAAGTCTTTATTATCAGTAAGAAGCGTGAAGAATTCGGGATTGAAAGTTTCTGACCAAGTGAGGAGTCTGGCATATACATCGTCAGAAGTCATTCGTGAAATGATCTCTTTACTGATGTCATCAAGCTTATCAATATTAAAAAGCGCGCCACTTTTGCTCATTTTGTTGAGTTCGAGAGTGAAGTCTGTATTGGGGAGTGTTGGATTTCCTTTTCGCCAATCTTCGAAACTCGAATTCGCAATATTAAGAAGGTACTCTGTGATTGCTTGCTTCGGGTACCCTTTTTCTGCGTAATAATCAACCGAAGCTTCAGGGTCTTTTCGTTTACTAAGTTTTCGCTTGTTTCCATCTTCTGACTTAAGGATTGGTGCAACATGAGCATATTTAGGAGCTTTGAGTTCGAGCGCTCGGAAGAGCTGCAGGTGAACGGGAAGTGAAGAGAGCCACTCATCCCCTCTGATCACAAGAGTAGTTCTCATGAGGAAGTCATCGACAATGTGAGCTAAGTGATACGTTGGAAGTCCGTCTGCTTTGATGAGAACAATGTCATTACTGTTTTCGGTCACTGAGACTTCTCCTTTGATCTTATCTTTGAATTTGAAGCTGTTCTCAGGTGATCCTTCTGATCGGAATCGCACTACAAAATCTTTTCCTTCAGAAAGGTTCTTTTCTATTTCTTCGAAACTTTGATCTCGATATTTTGCCCAGGATCCGTAGTAACCAGGGAGTGCCTTACATTCCTGTTGTTTGTTCCGTACCTCTTCAAGTTCTTCCTGAGTACAAAAACATGGGTAAGCAAGTCCTTTTGTAATAAGATCTTTCACAAAAGTCTGATAAATTTCTTCGCGGAGACTTTGTTTGTATGGTCCGTATTCTCCCTCTTCTTCTGTACCGTATCCTTCGTCGATTCGAATCCCAAAGTCAGTAAGTGCACCGTAGAGTTTTTCTGCACCACCTTCAACCTCGCGCTTCTTATCGGTGTCTTCGATCCTGAGGAAGAAAGTCCCACCACTCTGGTGAGCGATCCTCGCTGAGACGAGAGCTGTGAATAATCCACCGATATGCAAGAATCCTGTAGGACTCGGTCCGAAACGAGTTATCTGAACACCTTCCGAAAGAGAGCGTTCGGGGTACTGATTTAGATAATCTTGAGGAGTTTTTTTGACCTCGGGGAAAAGAAGATCAGCGAGTTTTTTGTTTTCTTCGGGTGTAGTAGACATGTTGGGTATCATACTAGATTTACTCAAGAAATGTTAGTGTTTGTAAACGGAGAGATGTGGTTTTCTATAGGATTATATATTTTTGCTACGAGTTTTTCATAATTCTTGCGATGTCTCGTTTTGCGTCGCGGTCCTTAAGGGTATTTCTTTTGTCACTTCTATTCTTTCCACGAGCGAGAGAAATCTCGAGTTTCATCTTCCGTCCTTTCATATATATAGAAAGAGGAATAAGTGTGAGACCTTTTGTGGTAAGGGATTTTTTGAGCCTTGCGATTTCAGACTTTTTGAGAAGAAGGCGGCGTGGTCGTTCTGGCTGATACCAATCTGGAGTGTTCTTTTCTTGGAAGGGAGAAATATGAAAGTTCCTGATAAAAACCTGGTCATCTTTGTCGATAATTACATACGAACCTTCGAAAGAGATGAGTTTGTTCTTAATCGCAGCGACCTCAAAACCAAGAAGCTCGATCCCAGCTTCGAGGGTTTCGAGGACTTCATAGTTGAATGTTGCTTTCTTGTGGCGAATTCTTTCCATTGAAGACATTGTAGCAAGGGGAGGGTTGTTTGACTATCACTTCGTGAATAAGAAACGCGCGACAGAACTTGGGACTTGTCGCGCTTTTTTTTATGTCAAAATCTGCTAAAATTCTCCCATATGACAAAAGATATGAAAAAAAAGCCAAAAGACCTTCTTAAGAAATCAACCTTTAATCCACAGAATCCACTTGTTCCTAATCCTAAAAAGAAACGAGCCGCAAGAAAGGTCACCAAAGACCAAAAAAATCCAGAGCCTAATTTCCTTGGGCAATTAGGATTTACGGTGGTTATTTTGATTATCGTCGCTCTCATTTTTTCTTCTTTTTTCAATGGTGAAGAGATTGATGAAATTTCTCTTTCTGAAGTCGCACAGAAGATTCAAGAAGGATCGATCGAAGTAATTACCGTCCGGGGAGACTCTCTTGAAGTTCTTCTTGTTGCAGGGGATGAAGCCCAAGAAAGTGAAGTTCTCGTTGAAACTGAAGACCTCAAAAGTGACATGTCTGATGCTACAGAGGTCAACGAAGAGGAAGTCATTGGGATGACTGAAGAGAATCTCGAGGGAGGAGGGCAAGACCCTGAAGTGATTTCAGAGGCTATCGCAATCACTTATGAGAATGCACCCCTTGAGAGAAGGCGGCTCGCACGAAAAGAGGGTGGTGCTGCACTTTCGGAAACACTCTCAAATTATGGAGTAACATCAGCCGAGCTCAAGAGTGTAAAGATCGAAGTAAAAGACCCAACAGGGTTTGGATACTGGCTTGGAATCCTCGCACCCTTCATGATTCCACTTATCTTTATTATCTTTTTGATCTGGTTCCTAACACGACAAGTAAAAGGTGCTGGAGGAGCAATGAATTTCGGTCAATCAAAACCCCAGTTCATCACACCTGATGATGAGGAAAATAAGGTCACCTTTAAGGATGTTGCAGGTGTAAAAGAAGCCAAAGCTGAGCTCGAAGAGATTGTCGATTTCCTAAAAAACCCCAAGAAGTATCTTGAGATTGGAGCGAGAATTCCTAAGGGTGTATTGCTCACAGGGGCTCCAGGAACTGGAAAGACACTCTTGGCTCGAGCTGTTGCCGGAGAGGCAGGAGTGAACTTCTTCTCGATTTCTGGGTCAGAGTTCATTGAGATGTTTGTCGGAGTTGGGGCGAGCCGAGTGCGAGATCTCTTCAAGCTGGCGAAAGCTGCTGCACCTTCAATTATCTTTATTGATGAGATTGATGCTGTTGGACGGTCACGTGGTTCGGGAACTGGAGGAGGAAATGATGAGCGAGAACAGACGCTGAACCAAATTCTTGTTGAGATGGATGGATTTGCTCAGAATGAAAAGGTAATTATTATGGCAGCGACAAACCGTGATGATGTCCTGGATCCTGCGATCTTGCGACCAGGAAGATTCGATCGACGAGTGGTTGTGGAACTTCCTGATCGGCAAGACCGAACACAGATCCTTGTGGTTCACTCTAAGAACAAACCTCTTGATCAAGATGTCATGCTTTCAGAAATTGCAAAACGAACACCAGGATTTTCTGGAGCTGATCTCTATTCACTTATGAACGAAGCAGCAATCTTGGCTGCGCGTGAGGAAAAGCCCAAGATTCTCCAAGATCATCTTCTGAGATCAATCGAAAAAGTAATGATGGGACCAGAACGAAAGAGCCACTTATTCTCAGAAGATGAAAAGCGAAAGACTGCGTATCATGAAGCGGGACATGCACTGGTGGCTTCACTTCTTGAGCATGCCGATCCTGTTCATAAGATTTCAATTATTTCTCGAGGACGAGCTGGTGGGTATACACTCAAGCTTCCAGACGATGAGCGTCGTCTTCCAACGAAGAAACAGTTTGTTGCAGATATTGCGATGACACTTGGTGGGTATGTAACTGAAGAATTAATTTATGATGATCTTTCGACGGGTCCTTCTAATGATCTTCAGCAGGCAACGTCGCTTGTTCGAGATATGATTACTCGGTATGGAATGTCTCCAGAGTTTGGACCTATTGCACTCAAGTCTGATGGGGGGCGGACACTCTTTGGGAGAGGCGTAGGAGATAAAGAGTACTCAGAGTCTGTCGGAAGTCAGATCGACGAAGAGATCAGGAGGTTCCTGGCAGAGGGGTACGCGACAGCCCAGAGGATTGTCACCAAGCATCGTGATGTTCTTGAGGCGATTACTGATTCACTTATGGAAAATGAGGTGCTTGAACGAGAGCAGTACGAAGAAATTCTTAAAGAGCACAATATTCCTGTGAAAGCAAAGCCTGATGATGTTTCTGAAGGTATTGTGATTACTGGGTAAGGGAGAGAGGTTATAAACCCAGAGAGTCTTGTTAAGAGGCTTGCTGGGTTTTTTCGTACTCCATACATCCCAGAGTGCCCACTTGATCCTTTTCAAGGAACCTCTTCTTGAAATCCTGAGAAAATTATCAAATAAAAGACATATTAGACGAGTTGTGGGGCAAAAAAGAAACTTGCACTTTTGAGAGAAAAAGGCACAATGTATGGGTGGTATTGCACCTATAGCTCAGTTGGTAGACAAGGAGAGATTCTCTGAAGAGAATCGAGAAGGCGCCCTGGGGCGGCGCAAATAGATGTCACCTTACTGAGTTCGTGTAGAACGACATGCACCTATAGCTCAGTTGGTAGACAAGGAGAGATTCTCTGAAGAGAATCGAGAAGGCGCCCTGGGGCGGCGCAAATAGATGTCACCTTACTGAGTTCGTGTAGAACGACATGCACCTATAGCTCAGTTGGTAGAGCGCAAAGCTTATACCTTTGTGGTCCCAGGTTCAAGTCCTGGTGGGTGCACATGAGTAAACAATCTATTATTGCCTGGTCAATTGAGTTCGGGCCAATTATCCTCTTTTTTATCCTCTTGGAAACAATTGGGAGTAGTGAGGCTGGTTTCATCACTGCTGCAGGAGTTTTCACTTTTGCTACGATCATTGCTCTCATTGCTTCATTTTTTTATGAGAATCGTATCGCTCTTTTCCCACTCGTTGCTGGAATCTTTGTGATTCTTTTTGGAGTTCTTACGGTGGGGCTCAAAGAACCCTATCTGTTTGTTCTGAAAGATACTTTTTATAATGGGTTCTTTTTTGTTGTCCTCCTCGTGGGGGTTCTGAGGAAGAGAGGGTATCTTCAGTATTTGTTCGGATCACTTTTTGATTTGACTCAGAAAGGGTGGTACAAGCTTTCGTTCCGATGGATGGTTATGTTCTTGTTCCTCGTTGTCTCTAATGAACTTTTCTGGCATGTGTACGGAATTGATGCTTGGGTCCGATACAAAATAATTGCTACGATCATCACGGTGATCTTTGGAACCTATCAAATCTTCCTTGCTCGAGATCATCGTAACCCGAGCGCTTCTCCTTGGGGTCTGCGGATTACTCCATTGAAGAAGAAGGATGAGTCGTGATACAATATATGTATGTATATTCAAACGTACGTTGTTTCCCTTATTTTATTCCTTGCACTTGATGCTGTGTGGCTTCTCTTTATTGCAAAAGACTTTTACCAGAAAAACATTGGATCAATCATGAAGGCTGAACCTAATCTCTATGCGGCTGGTTTGTTCTATCTTATCTTCCTTGCTGGTCTGGTAACTTTTGTTACTCAGCCAGCACTTCTTAAAGAATCATGGGCACATGCACTTATCTTCGGAATGTTCTTTGGGCTTGTGACATATGCAACATTTGATCTTACGAGTCTCGCACTCTTTAAGGACTTCCCGGTGAAAGTTGTTATTGTTGATCTCTTGTGGGGAATGTTCATCGGAGGGAGTGTGGCAACAGGAGCTTACTACATAGTAACGACTTTTCTTAAATAATCTATCTTCCTTATGACTTCAATTTTCTTCTTAGCAGCACTTATTATTTTTGTGTATATGACGCTTGGGTTTTTTGCAGCAGTTATCAAAAAAAGAAACGATCTTGTTGACCCTATGTGGGGAGCAGGATTTGCACTCGTGGCAATCGGAACCTATGCTGTGAGTGAGCAGACATTTATTGGTCTTCTGCTGTCTATCTTGGTGAGTCTTTGGGCGACTCGTTTAACGGTACGACTGGTGAGAAGAGTTTTACATAAAAAAGACGAAGAGGACTTTCGTTACAAAAAATGGCGAGAGACTTGGATGAAGAAAGGTACTGCTTACTTTGTAGGTCGATCATTTCTGCAAATATTCATGCTGCAAGGATTATTGATGTTCATGATTTCTTTAGCTTTTGTTGCTGCGAACGCACAAGGTCAGATCGGAGGCCCAATGAGTGGCTTCTTTAATGTGTCATTAGGATTTCTGACTACGGGGATAATTGTTTGGATTATTGGCTTCTCTTTCGAAGTAGTGGGTGATTCCCAGCTTTCGACGTTTATCAAGAACCCTGAAAACCGAGGAAAAATTATGCAATCTGGTCTTTGGAAATATTCGAGGCATCCTAACTACTTTGGTGAAGCAACGCTTTGGTGGGGGATTTGGCTTATTGCTCTGAGCGCCGGAATTCCACTCTGGACGATTATCTCTCCGATTACAATTACGTTTTTGCTCCTTAAGGTTTCTGGAGTTCCGATGCTCGAAGCACAATGGGATGATAACGAGGAATATCAAGCGTACAAAAAGAAGACAAGTGTGTTTCTTCCGTTGCCAAGGAAGAAGTAAGTAATGATTAGGGTCTTAGTTTTTTGGATCAGAAAGAATCTTGTTACTCCATATGAACCTCTTTTTCTTTCTCTAGAATTCGCTTAAGAAGTGGATAAGACTTAAGGGTGATATCTTTCTTGACGATGTTCTTAGCTTCTTGTTGGGCAGCTTCAACGAGGGCTATATTAGTGAGCGCCATCATAGCAAGATCGGACATTCCCCATTGTTTGTTCCCTGCGAGGTCACCCGTTCCTCGGAGTTTGAGGTCGGCCTCGGCTAAAGCGAACCCATCTGATGATTTTTCAATGTATCCAAGACGTTCGATAGATTTTTCGTTCTTGGCATTCGTGAAGAGGTAACAGTATGGTTGGTGCTCACCACGCTGAACACGCCCACGGAGTTGATGGAGTTGTGAAAGACCAAATCTCTCTGCACCATAGATAATAATACTGCTGGCATTTGGAATATTGATTCCAACTTCAATCACTGAGGTCGACACGAGGATGTCGATCTTTTTATCAAGGAAATCCTGGAGAATATCGTCTTTTTCTTGCGGTTTCATCTTACCGTGGAGTTGCCCAACTTTGAAAGTGGGGAAGATGGTATTCTGGAGGTAATCTTGGGTCTCTTCGACTGAAGGGAGGGCACGTTGAGCATCTGTGGCGGTTTCTTCATCGGGAATAAAAATTCGCGGGCAGACAACGTAGGCTTGCTGCCCGGCTTGAAGAAGCGTTCGGAGATGATCGAAGGTTTGCTTCTGACCTTTTGGTGCGACGACTTTGGTCTCGACTTTCTTCCTTCCTGGTGGGACTTGATCAATAATCGAAATGTCGAGATCTCCGTAAACGGTAAGAGCAAGTGTTCGAGGAATGGGTGTTGCGGTCATTGAGAGGAGGTGAGGGACACGTGAACTCTTATTCGCGAGCTTTTGTCGTTGGCGTGTTCCGAATCTGTGTTGCTCATCGATAATGACATAGGCAAGGTCTTTGAAGGTGACCTTTTCTGAGATAAGGGCATGAGTCCCAATGATCATCGAAATCTCTCCCGCGGTAACCCATTTCTGAAGCTGAGTACGGGCAATCTTGGTAGGTTTCCCAGGAGTACTTTTGGATGGGTAGATGTAACTTCCTTTTCCTGTAATGAGGGCGATCTTAATTCCTGTTCCCTCGAAGAATTCAATAAAACTCTCGAAGTGTTGCTTTGCCAAAATCTCAGTGGGAGCCATATATGCTGTCTGGAGGCCGCCGAAGTTCTGACTGTCCGGGTGAGTCTTGCAAATCGCATAGGCAGTCGCTGCAGCAACGACTGTCTTTCCGGACCCTACATCTCCTTCCATTAATCTTGAGAGCGCACGGGCAGATTTCATATCGTCAGTGATTTCTTGAGTTACTCGCTCTTGAGCTTCGGTGAGCTTGAAGGGGAGTTTTTTGAGGAATGCTGCAGCAAGCTTATGGGAGTCAGGAATCTTATAATACGGACTTCCATCGACAACAGCTCGCTCTTGGTGGAGCTTCACTTGAAGATAGAACATTTCCTCGAAAGCAAATCTCTTCTGAGCAACTTCTGCATGCTTGAGTGAGTTAGGAGTATGGAGCCAAATGCAGGCTTTCTGCAGATCAGGGAGTGAGTAGGTTTTTTTGATATGATCAGGCAGAACGTCTTCTATGTTCATAAAATCAGGATGAGAAAATATCTTCTTAACTGCATGATAGATCCAGACGGATGAGATCCCTTTGGTCTCGCGATACTTAGGAGAAAGTGCCGAAAGATCAGTAGGGTCCTCTGTATTGAAAAGTGAATCACTCGCTGCGGGGAGTTTTGTAATCTTCTCTATCACAGGGTTGGTCATCTGAGGTTTCCCTTGATAAAAAGAAACCTTCCCGCTAATCTTCACCATATCGCCCTCATCGTGCATTTTGGCGATGTATGGCTGACTGAACCATTGGAGCTTAATCTGCCCAGAGTGATCCTTGAGTACTGCTGTGGACATGGTTTTCTTGGTGGTCCAGGATTTCTTAGCTTCGAGTCGATGGACTGTTCCATAGAGAGTGACCGAGCTTTCCTCGACAAGGTTGGAGACACTGGCTGCTCCAGACATCTCATGATACGCGACAGGGAAATGGTATAAAAGGTCCTTCACGGTCAAGATCCCCAGACGATTAAGTGCTGGCTTGTGAGTCCCGACGATTCGTATGTAGTCTCCGAGAGGGTCATGAAGCATTGACATAAAAGTAGTATATCATACGGCTAGAAAAGTTGACAGGAATAAGATCTTTCCCCACTTTTCCGGGGGACTATCTTCCTATTTTTAAGGTATAATTCAGTTGTTATGAGTAATCATTATAATTCCAAAGCTTTCACCCTCATTGAGCTTCTTGTGGTTATTTCAATTATCTCACTTTTGAGCAGTATCGTTCTTACCTCTCTTGCTGTAGTAAGAGAAAAAGCTCAAGTTACTAAGTACCTCAGCCAATTTAATCAGATAAGAGATGCTGCAGTAGCATATGAGAGTGATCAAGGAAATCTTCCTCCTACTACTAGTTATTCTCAATTTATAAACGAACTCGTAGACAAAAAATACCTCAGACAGCCACCCGATCTCGCGGAAATGAGATCTGTTTTCAACATGAGAGATGCTGATCCTGCTATTTTGACAAGCATTTATCATTGTCAGGGTGATAGCAATCCCTCTCGATACACCGTTTATTTTTCCGATACAACATCTTCGACCAGGTTCACCGGCATACTTCCCGAGTTTCGAGTAAATAATAGTGGCGCTCAGCTTTCAGATGCAAGGGGAAAATTTTATTGTCTCTTTACTCCTATTAGGTAGTCTTGTACAAAAAAACTAATCTAGGATGATCTGATGAAAATGGAATCTCCTTTCTTCTCAAGAAACCCTTCCTTAACCATATCCTCAATCACACTCTGTGGATTGTTCTCATTATCCTTGAGGTCATCAGTAATCTTCTGCTCAAGAATTTCTAGAGAAAGAATTGGATCGTGCAAAAGAATCTCTAAGATCTTCCCGCGGATTTCACGCTTGGATCCCTTGAAAGATTTCTGTTTCGTGTAGTGCTTACTCTTACTCGTAATCTTGACTCCTTCTCGCCGAAGGTGCGATCCATAATCCATAAGAGCGTACATCCATTCTCGAGGAGAGGATTCCGGAAGGGACCCGAGAGGGTGACCTGGGTAGCGGGGAGAGGAGGAGAGATCAAGCGTTACGAGGACTTTTTTTATCAAAACCTTATCATCAACCGAAGCTTCTTTTGTATAGAAATGGTGAAAGAAAACTGTTCGGACATTGGTCTCGATGAGGGGAGTCGGAATTCCGTGGACGAAGTTCATGATTGCTGCGGAGGTGTAGACTCCAACATTAGGGATTTTCTGAAGCGCCTCAAGATCTTGTGGAAGCTTTCCGTTATGTTGTTCAAGAATATAGTGGGCAGCCTTCTTGGTGTTGAGAGCGCGTCTGTTGTATCCAAGTCCTTTCCATAGTTTGAGGAGTTTGGGTTGTGGGCACTTCGCGAGAGACTCCCAATCTGGGAGTTCGGCAATGAAGGTTTCAAAAAATGGAATCACCCGATCAACTTGAGTTTGTTGGAGCATAATCTCTGAAACAAAAATCCAATAGGCATGTTCTTGGGCCCAGGCTTCAGTCTGAGATGAGGAAGAGAAAAAAGTATATCCATCTGGATGGGTTTTTTTGCGAGGAGCTGGAGGTCGCCACGGAAGATCACGACGATTCTCGGTGTACCAATTCCATACGAGTGCTTTGAAGTCTTTATGAGTCACGCTCGTAAGTATACCAAAGTTACGTTATAATAATGGAATATGGTAAAAACACTTTTCATTCTTGTAACAATTTTGGTAGTAGGACTCTTTTTCTATAATGATCCACAGAAGTTCCCATGGGTTGAAGACAGTTTCAACGAAATGGCAGGATATTCTATTTATTCTCAAGCGGAGTGCGGAGATCTTGATTGTGCCATTGTGAAGCAATTCGAGAGTCTGGAACAATGTCGCACTCAGATCCAATCTGTCTACGATATTCGAAAAACCAATCCAACGTTAAGTCTCCAAAACGACCGAGCGTATTGCTATACAGATTGTTTCCGCAAAACGAACGGGGAACTGCGTGACCTTACTATTGGAACATGTGATGTTTCCGAGGAAATAAGATTGAGAGGTGGTGGATTTTAAGGGGTCCTTCTGATATAATCTTCATGTTCCTAGAGTATGTACAAGTATATTGGAGACGTGTCAGAGTGGTCTATTGTGCTTCCTTGCTAAGGAAGTGGGGTGGTTAAAGCCCCCGGAGGTTCGAATCCTCTCGTCTCCGCATAAAACATTAATCTCCAGATCTGAAAGATTTGGAGATTAATGTTTTACGGAGGGTCAGAGGATGAGAAAAAAGGTCTCCGCGAAGCCAGATTATCCGAAGGGGAATCTGCGGAGACTGGCGGGGTCGAGACTGTCAGACCACAGGAGGATTCTTTAAATCCGAACGAGGATCGATAGTGGTGACCGAATCCTCTCGTCTCCCAAGTAAAGATATAAAATAAAACATGGAGAGTTGGCTGACGGTGATCAAATTAACATAACAAGTTAGTCTTGAGATTCTTATAGTTTAAAGTGAAATGCGAAAGCGCGTCTCGTCAAAAACGAGACGAGACAAACGTTCAAGAAAGATTGAGGGTAGAGAGCAAGATAAAGTAAAGAATTAAACGGAGAGTTGGCTGAGTGGTCGAAAGCAGCAGTTTACTAAACTGCCGAACTTGATAAAGGTTCCAAGGGTTCGAATCCCTTACTCTCCGCAGTGATCTGTACTCTATAAAACGGACTAAAAAAGACACATTAAATGTGTCTTTTTTATTTATTTAACTATCACTAACCCTTCCGTGTTCGCATTCACATGATCATGATATTTCCATTCTCCTTTTTGATCAAAAGTATATTGCCAACTTTCGTCAAAACCGGAAGTGGTGAACTGATCAAATGTCGAGAGTATGTCATGTGCGGGGTGACTATTCGTAGCAACCCACATTGGATAATCACTTCGATTAGTAAACTCAATAGTGTCTCCTTGGTTTATCTCTGCGATCTCAGGAGAAAATCCTTCGTTTGTATACAACACTACTAAGTCTGGATTTTCATATCGTTTCTGATCCTGAGGAGTAAGAATTGCCAAAGGCACTGTATCGCCAGTTTCTACATACCGAGCGGCCACATCTCCATCGTCTCCTAGAAATGAATCATTATTCGGATTGAATCTTTCGTCTCCATTATCTTTGTATACGACAATTATTAGTTCGCTAATGATTTGGAGTTCTTCTTCCAAAGTAATCATCCTAGATTCTCGTTTCTCTGGGAGAATTATTTTTACGTCTTGATGGTTTCCTCTGTTAAGGTGTTCGCTTACCTCAATAATTTGTCCTAACTTTCCATTGATAATTTCTCGAATCACTATGAATCCTGATTGACTGAGGTTCACTTCATCAATTCTGACTATACCCACTTCTTTTTGCGGTGAAACTAAAAGAGAATTGTCATCCTTGTTAAGTATTATTACAGACAAGATTATCACACTGAGTAGTCCTGTGGAGAGTGACCTGAGATTATTCTTCATAATTAATTATCTAGCTAACCTTGAAATTGAACATCATCCCCGCAGCGTTATGTTCTGCAATATGACAGTGTGCCATCCAGTCTCCATCGTTGGTCATCTCAACAAGAATATCAACCGTTTGTCCTGTTGGTACGAGTACTGAATCTTTCCACTGGAAATTATCATTTACTTCTCCATCACGAGTGAGTACAACAAATCTCTGCCCATGGAAGTGGATTGGGTGTTGCATAGGATGCATCGAAGTCGGATCGTTGTAGATTCTCACTTTAACGAAGTCTCCTTGATTAAAGTCCCAGTCGTCCATTGTTGGTTTTTCTCCAGTCGCTTCATCGATGAGGTTCCACGAGATATTTTCTGTATTAGACATTGAGTTCATCATTGCCATGTCATCTTCCCATTCAATTCCATCATCTTCTTCAGCTTCTCCTGTACCGTTTTCCTCAATGAGTTCTTCACATCCGACCATTTCCATAAGCCCGCAGTGCTCAAGTGCTTGCTCTAGATCTAGCTCAAGCCCCATCATTTTGTACTTTGTCTCCCCATTTCGATCAACTTCTTCAACTCCCATCTGCATCATTTCTTGCATCTTTCCGCGCATTTCAATATCAATACGTAACTTCTTATCTGGATCTTTTGCCACGAATGAGTCAAGATTATCAATGACGGTTTGGTAGTCGCTATTATTAATTCTTAATGTGTTGAAGGTTGATTGCTGAGATTCTTTAGTTGATGCAGAGACAAACACTTCCCCCATTTTTTCACCTCGATGAATAATGTCATATGTTCCAGGTGTGGTGTAGAGAACTTCAATAATTGAACGCTCTGATGTTCCTAGGATTATATTGTTGATGATTTCTTCTTTTTGAATACGTCCATTATCACCACCAACACGTTTCATCTCGGTTCCTTCAAATTCGATATCGAAGGTTCTTGTGTTTGCAACATTGGTGATAAAGATTCTTCCTGTCTGACCTGCTTCTAGATTAACTTGGTAATTCTCTTGGTCATTAATTAAGAGTTTATCTCCAAACCTTCCCATGAGAGTGTGGGTTTCTTCATCAGGAGTAAAAACTGCGTCAGTATCAAAGTCATCGAAGATTAAATACTGGTCTTTCGCATCTCCGTTCCAGTAGTTGTCTTCTTCAACAATAAAGTTTCCATAGAGTCCCATTTCTTGAGCGTAGTCTTCTCTGACATGTGGGTGATACCAATACACACCAACGTCAGGGAACTCTAACTCATACGTGAATGATTCTCCAACTGGGATCGGATCTTGTGTCAGCGGTGCTGCACCATCATATCGAGATTCGCCACGCAGTCCGTGTGAGTGCAGCGATGTAGCTTCATCGGTATAATTATTGTGGATAATAGTTACCTTTGAGCCACGTTCAGCTTTGAGGATCGGACCAGGAATTTGACCATTGTATGCGAGACGTTTAATTACCTGATTTCCTACGTGTTGTTTTACAATTGTTGCATCGATAATGTATGTGTCGCCATCTTTGAGTTCTACTACTTGAGACTTTTGGACTGTTTCAAGGCCGGTTATTTGTTTCTGAGTGAGTTCATATCCTGTTATTTTCTGCGTAGCTTGAGATGCAAGTAATCCAGCACCTGCAAGAATAATAATTCCTGCAATGATTAAGTATTTTTTCATAGTGGTTTAGTTATTGAGATAAGGTTCACATCCTCCCATGCCTGGCATCATTTCACAGTGCTCACTGGCCTGCTGTTCTGTCATTTCAATACCCATTAGGTTGATGGTCTTTTCTTCATTTTGCGAATTATTTGAGTTCATCTGTGTGTACGCATACGCACCACTTCCGATAACGACAATTCCTAGAATAGTTAAAATAGTTTTTTTCATAATTTTGTTGAGAGTAAATAAGTAAGATGAAGGTCGTTTACTACCTTGAAAGGTGAGATCGAGCTAATTGTTGATGGGGAATTGGTGTGTTTCTACGTATATCTCGAGTGAAAAAACAAGATATACGTTCTGTTTCGAGTCTTATAGCTCTAAAGTGAGAAGTGGCAGGAAGTGCAAAAAACTGTGAAGATGTCTGCATTTGATCATTTTGGATCTTCTCACAAAAATCCATTTCTACTTCGTGATCACACTCTGAGCCTTCGCATGAGGTACGAATTTCATGATATTGTGCACCTTCCATGACCTGTGCTTGGATAGAATGGTGACCTAGAAGTACTAATGCGACGATAAGTATTCCTGTGTATTGAGAAATCTTCAAAAACATATGACTATAATGCCATTATCATTATAAGAGCCATCACAGCCATCAGAAGATCCTCGAAGAGTGTTACCCATGTCATTGGTACTTTGAATACGGTTCCCAGGCATGCACACATGATCTTTTCTTTTCTGCGAAGCTTGAAATATACACCAAGAGCACTTACGAGCATAAGAATGAGAGTTACCCAGTTGGTAAGAAGGGGTTTGAAATTAGTTATGAAAAAAGCACCAAGAGTAAGTTCAATAAAAGGGTAGGCTAATGCGTAACTCTTGGATCTCATCGCAACGACGTCATACATCTGATATGCCTCTGCGAAGTTCTTGAGATTGAATACTTTGAGAAGTCCTAGAATAATGAAGAATCCTCCCATGAAATATCTCATTCCATCCATGGTATTTCCGCCTAATGCTAATGGTGTGATAGTTGCAAATGCAAGAATTACTATGAAAATTATAATAAGTGGTAGAAAGTCTTTGGTTGTGTATTTCTCTTTAATCATATTAGCGTTTTAGTTTGTAAACTTTCAAAATCTCCTCCACCGCAGTTCCTTCTTTTCCAGACTTAATCTGATTGACGACGCAATGGGAGAGATGTTGCTCAAGGAGCATGTCCTCAAGACCTTTGAGTGCAGAACGGACTGAAGAGGTCTGAGTGATGACATCGATGCAATAAGCGTCTTCGTCGATCATTTTCTTAAGACCTTTTACTTGTCCTGCAATACGACTGAGACGATTGGCAGCTTTTTTCTTATTTTCTAGATTCATATGAATAGAGTATATACCCCCTGTCCCTATAGAGCAAGCAATGGTGTTTTTATTGAGAAGTAAGCCTCCTCACGTTCGGAAAAGAGGGAGGTCAGCCCGTAGTGATCTGTATCCTATAAAATGGACACAGAACGCAAGGTCTTCTCTTTCTGTATGTTTTCAGGTTGCGAAAGGCTTGTTTGAGTGTAATATACTAAGTACAACTAAACATGGCACAATAAAGACCTAACCCGATAGTACTCCTTACTTTATGGTCCATAAGTCGAATAAAGCATAAAAAACCCGTCACAAAAGTTCGCTTTGTTCACTTTGTTAGGAGACTGACTTGTTCTGTGGTGAGTTTTTGTGTGCCACAGAGTGTTATTAAAAAAGAGTTAGAAAAATATGGTATGGATGAGGATTGGTATTGGCCAGGAGTTTTGATTGTCGGAGGGATCGTAGGCCTTGGTATCTGGATTTACGCATTCTTTAGTTGGGGATTACTGGTAGGTCTCTTGATTGGGTGGTTGCCCGGAATTATTGGTGGAATTATCGCGGGGCTACTGTGGCCTATTGTCGTCTTAGGTGTGGTTGGTGTGTTGCTTATAATTTTCGGTTAATTATTAAGTATTTCAAAAAAAATAACGTATGAATCTAAATCTATATAACGAAGAGAATATAAAAAATAACCTTAAAAAAAGAGATGGTACTTTTCATTCTCTTCAGCATGCTCAGCTTGCTGAGTTAGAACAGAAAAGTGAAATAAAATATCGCATCTACTTCTTTTGGTTCTTAGGATTGTTCCTTCTGGGGTCTACATTTGGTACAGATGGAATTCTTGAGATGAGCGTTATTGGAGTCATATTGATTTTTCTGGGGTGCCGGTTTGATCTTTTCGTAGAAAACCAGATGAACAGGGTCGAGAATATAGAGAGATATATTTTGGATAAAGAGTTTGGAGAGATACTACAAGATGGTATATTGAGGAAATATTACTCTTTTGAAGATATAGAAAGTGATGAGGCGAATGACTTTCTGGATAAAAATGATAAATAAGAATAAAGAATAGATATGAAAAAAATAACCAAACTATTTCAAGGAAGAATTAATCGAATTCAATGGGTAAAGTTAAATCTAATAATACTTGTTATTTTTTCTGCATTCGGTGTAGTGCAAACTTGGCTGCTTCAAATTATATTAAAAGATAATATTGTAGTCTTGTCTGTGGTGCTAGCGCTGGGGTTGCTCGCTTGGCCTTTTGTAATTATATTAGGAGCCTCGGTCAATGTGCGAAGGTTGCATGATATAGGACATAGTGGGTGGATACTCCTTCTAGCCTTAGTACCGTTTTTAAATATTATTATTTATATTTATTTAGCAGTCAAGCCTGGAATACTCCTCACCAATAAGTACGGTGAGTTAGCTACACAGAATAAACTATTAAAACTACTCATTAATGATTAAAAATGTACCCTCAAATTACCAAAAAAATAAATTTTATGAATAATAATGAAGAAAAAAGAAAAGGAACTACTTTGTTAACTGTAGGGTTCAGTATTGTCGCATTTGTTACAGGTGCGTACCTCTTTGGTGGTGAATACGAAGATTTAGAAATTTCAGAGAGCTGCAATGTCCTCGCTTTTTCACTAAATGGTTATTTGAGTACCTATATTCCATCTAATGCTCTAGAGTATGATCTAGATATTACATCATCGGAAAATATCATGGATGGTATATCATGGGCACAGAATAATCCACAAATTAAATCTGTACTCCTTTCTATTGATTCCGGGGGTGGGGACGCCGTGGCTGGTGAAGAAGTGGCTAATGCACTTAAGGAATTTGATAAGCCGAGTGTAGCTGTTATACGAGGTCTTGGTGCGTCTGCAGCATATTGGGCATCAACAGGTGCGGATAAAATATATACCTCAAAACTGTCAGAAGTAGGTGGAATTGGTATAACTGCTTCATACCTTGATGAGACCGTAAAAAATAGTAAGGATGGCTATACTTACGTTAATCTCGTATCTGCGCCATATAAAGACTTGGGAGATCCAAATAAATCTCTTTCTACGCAAGAGCGTGCGCTTATCATGAGAGACATACAAAAGATGCATGATATTTTTGTTGATGATATATCAATAAATAGAAACATTGAAAGATCTGACGTTGACCAAATGTCAGATGGTATGACTTTTCTTGGGATAGATGCATTGTCAGCAGGGCTTACTGATGAGATTGGGAGTTTAGCAGATGCAACAAGGTATCTTGAGGAGCAAATGGGGCAAGGCGCTGAAGTCTGTTGGTTCTAAGAGTATTGCCAATCGTTCGAAGATTGATAAGTATATGCGATACTACAACAGTGAAAGGAAACAATGGACGAGAAAAAAGATGACCCCTGTGGCGTACAGAAATCACCTTCTCACTCACAGGGTTACGGGTTAGAAAAGTGTCTACTAAATGGGGTACGGATCACATGAAATAAAATGTCTGGTGCAAAGCATCGGACATTTTGTTTAGTGAGGAGGAGTAGGATGGATGAGAAGTTTATACTCGGGAGCGAAGCGGAGGGGTGAATCCTTTACTCTCCGGAGATATGTGAGACCGACCAGAGTCCATAAAATGGCTATATTTATCAACGTATTTTGAGAACGAGTCATGGACACGAACTTTGTTACAAAGTTTGTGCAGTTTTAGAAAATGACAAAAAATGACAGCTTTGACATACTAAAGAAAGGTGCTACGATATATTTATAATGTTAAAAAATAATCTCCTTATAAATGAAGAGGTATCTGGGATACTACGTGTTAGTATTGGGTCTGATAGGAGCTATTTTCTTGAGGAGGTAAGCAATGTTCGTAAAAAAAGTAATAAATAACTATGGAAAAAAAACCTTCTGATACCCAGACTTTAGACTCGACACTCCTTTTTGTGAAGGAGGTAGGTAGGTATTTTTTGGACTTCCTTGAAACGGATTTTCATAAACAAAGATTGCCACGAAGAAGTATTAAAATTCATAATGAAAAAGGACTTCTTACAGGAATGAATACTAATAAGTATCCAAGTTTTTATAAGGTGATATATAAACAACTTATTAATGATTTTAATGGGGAATCGCTCATTGTTCAGAAGGGTGTATATAAGTCAGATATACCAAAGTCTTTACTTGATCTGATTAAGAAACAGATAAATAAAGTTACAGAATCTTCTGTAACTAAGCTCATAAAAGAACTTGAAGAGTCCATTAACCAATCATCTTCTAAATATAAAGATGATTATCTCGAGGCATTCAATTCAGTCATGGAAAATGCTGGAATTGTGTTTAAGAAAAAAATCATACTTGATTTAGTGAGGAGTATTGAGAAACCACTTGAAAATAGCGGGCTTGCTGATGAAAATGCAATTTTCCAAATAGAAGAAGAATTAACAGATATATTCAAAAAAAAGGTTGAGGATTCAATTGCCGAATCTCTCAAGATCATTTTGAGTGGTGAAAAAGTAAATATCAAGAAGCTACTTAAAGGTTCTCTCGATATCCAGGATGTTAATGATAGTCTGACTAAGTTTTTTGAAATGTTTAAAGTTTCGGATTTGTTTAATGACTTACATGAGTTGTATCAAAACTTTAAGATAGAAGATAAGCAAGAATTCTATTTTTATTTTCATGATATAAGCTATAAGAAAAATAAATATCCGATTTTTTATATTCCTTTTTCTATTAACAGAGATGGTGATACTTTTAGAATAATATTTGATTCACAGATATATATAAATAAGAAGGCATTATCATATATAGTTCAGGAGTATAATATTGAACGAGATAAAAAGGGGGATCTTAAAACAATAACAGATCGTATTATATACCTTGCCGATCATGAAAATGATCTTCCTAATACGTTGCAAGAAACATTAACTGAAATTACTAACTTCTTTGGGCTGGAAGAGCGTGTACAGGTGGCAATACCTGATATTCAGAAAAGCAGGAATCTTTACGTAAATGTAAGTACAAATATATATATTGCACTTTTTGATAAATCCGATGAGGCACTCCTAAATGACTATGAAGATATTCTTAATGCTGGTGTGGATAGTTCACTGATGCAAGGATTTCAAGTTCTTATAGATGATTTTATACACAAAAACCCAGAATCCATAGCAAGACCAATACGAGATGATTGGGATAATAAGGGGGTGGAGGAGAAATTGGTTTACAAGAGCCCCATACCTTTAAATAGCGAACAACAGCAAATACTTTCGTCTATAAATAATGACAAATGTAAGTATGTTCTTGTTGAGGGTCCTCCCGGAACAGGAAAGAGTCATACTATTACTGCAATAGTCTTTAATACAATACTTGAAAATAAATCGGTTTTAGTATTATCTGATAAAAAAGAAGCTTTGGATGTTGTGGAGAATAATATTGAGAAAACACTCAATAAAGTGCGTATTGATGAGAAGTTTCAAAATCCTGTATTGAGATTAGGGAAAACCGGTAATAACTATGGACAGCTTCTATCCCAGTCTTCTATTGATGCTATTACACAACAATTTTCAGCAGTACGTAGTAAATACCCTAATCTGAATGAACAGATTAATGATGCTATTAGTGCTTTAAGAAATGGTGTTAACGAGCAAGTTGATTCTTACCAAAAGATTTCACTTGATGATGTGAATGAGTTAGTGGCACTTGAAAAACATTTTGACGATGTTGGTTTTTGTATCGATGTTGACGAAGTATTAAATAATAATGACTCAGCTGTTGAGCTGACAAAAATAAGGTCTATTCTTTTAGAATTGAAAGAAAAAATAAAAGGGAACAGAGATATATCTTTCAATTTTGATTATACAAAAGAACTTGGTGATAATAATGCAAATAACCTTACTGAAATAATATCAACATTAGAAAAGATATTGAGTTTGGCAGATAATAGTTCTCAGATTTTTGAGAGATATCTCCCTTCGGTTCTTTGTGGGTTTGTTAGTGAGAATGAAGAAAAAGTAACAAAACTGATTAATCAACTGTCAGGATTATCTGAACTAACTAGAATATTAACAAAACACAAAAAATATATTGATTTGTTTACTTTGGGTAAGAGTGGTCTAGATGAACTATCTAACATTAGAATGGTCACTGAGCAGGCATTATGGATTAAAGATATTATTGCAAAAGTAAAATATTTTGCAAAAGACTCTTTTCAGTATGTTAATCTATTCGATAAATCATACACAGACGACCTAGATTATCTCAGAAAATATGTTGACGATGCTAAATCATTAAAAAATGGAATATTAGGGTATCTTGGAAAGAAAAAAGACGTAGCAAGATTAAATCAAGATTTTCGTAAGAAGTTCTCTCTTTCTGAAATTGATAATCCCCATAGGAATTTGAAAGAAATTGAAGATGTAATCGTGGTGTATGAATACATCTTGGAGCTAGATGATAATCGGTATCATCCATGTGATATTGATCTTGTACATATTGTTACTGAATCACTCAAAAATGACTCATTTTATTTCTCAAATGATGATTTATCTAATATGACAGGTTCTCTTGATTTACTAAAAGATGTAGAAGATGTGTCTAAGGAAATATCAAGTTCTGATTTTACAATTTCAACATTGAGTGATTTAAAGGACCTCATGACTGCATCAGAGACAGTTCATCTTTATGATGATTTAAATGAACTATTCTGTACTGAAAAAGATCTTATTGACTCAAATATTGACTTAAAGAAAAATAAGAATATTGATGTGCTACTTAATGATGGAAATATTGACGAATTAATCAGAGATGTTTCTTTCTGTAAGGATTACGTCGATACACTCATTGAAATCAACGATGATGTTACTTATCTAAAAGAATCAATTGATTCCCATAAGAGCAGTTTTGTAAAAGCTGGTATTGATAATGGGACATTTTCTACGCTTTATGAAAACAAACTCACAGAAATATCTGATCTTGAGTTTGAAAAGCTTACTCGATTCATTATTCTTCATCAAGAAATCATTGATGAATTTGATGATATTAAGGATCTTAGTTATGGAGGAAGAATGAGACAAATTGAAAATATCGTTACCATGCAAATGACGTATCTTATGGATGAGCGTTTTGTTAATTTCGCTAATGATTACAAGGCAGACGCAAAGGCACTAAAGCAAGTTATAAAAAGCAAGAAAAAGTTTCCCAAAGAACAGTTCTCAAAACTTAAAAACGCATTCCCTTGTATGCTCGCAGGTATTAGAGACTATGCGGAGTACATTCCACTTGAACCAGAAATATTTGATTTGGTTATCATTGACGAAGCTTCGCAAGTTAGTATTGCACAAGCTTTTCCAGCTCTCCTTCGAGCTAAGAAGGTTGTTGTGCTTGGTGATAAGAGACAATTCAGCAATGTAAAATCAGCACTTGCTCGTGGAGACATAAATAAACAACATGTAAACAACTTGAAGCAAACATTTTTAAATACAATTTCTTCAGATGCAGATAAAATAGCTCGTCTAGAGAAGTTTAATATAAAAGTTTCAATTCTTGACTTCTTTGGATTTATTAACAACTACCAGGCAAGACTAGTAAAACACTTTAGAGGCTATCAAGAGCTTATATCTTATTCAAATAAGTTCTTCTACGAAGGTGGTCTGCAAGTAATGAAGGTTCGAGGAGTTCCAATTAACTCAGTTATTAAGTTTACTGAGGTGAAACATGATGGTAAAGAAGAAATTGTTAAGAATACTAATATTCCGGAAATAGAGTTTATTATTTCCGAACTTGAAAAGTTAAAAGAACAAAAGAAGAAAAAAAGTGTGGGTATAATTACACCTCATACAAATCAGCAGCGTCTATTGTATGAAAAAATAAGTAACGCTCCTGGTGCAGATTATTTTTTTGATACGTTAGATCTTAAAATAATGACGTTTGATACATGTCAGGGTGAAGAAATGGATACTATATTTTATTCTATGGTTGCCACTGAAATGGACGATAAATTGAACTATATATTTATTAATGACCTTAATAGTATTGAGCTTGACGATGATGATGGAAAAATAAAAGCACAACGTCTTAATGTTGGTTTGAGTCGTGCAAAGGAGTGTATGCACTTTGTTCTTAGTAAACCAATTGATCAATATACGGGTACTACTAAAGAGTTTTTAAGACATTATCAAAATACTCTCACAGATGCACAAAAGGAGCCTGATAGTACTAGTGTAGACAAAAATTCAGGAATGGAACCATTGGTCCTAGAATGGCTTAAACAAACAAAGTTTTGGATGGAAAATAAAGATAATGCTGAGATTCAACCACAGTTTGAGCTTGGAAAATATCTAAAACAACTAGACAAAAGTTATAATCATCCAAATTACAGAGTAGATTTTCTTCTTGTATACAGTGATGAAGAAGGCTTAGACCATAAAATAATCATTGAGTATGATGGCTTTATGGAGCATTTTGGTGATTCCTCTCATGTTGTTAATGAATTCAATTACGAGGAATATTATTCTAAAGAAGATGTATATCGTCAACACGTCCTTGAAGGATATGGTTATCGATTTATTAGGGTAAATAAATTTAATGTTGGAGATAATCCTATTGAAACTCTTGATTCTAGAATTCAAGATATAGTAAAAAAAAACTCTACAAACATGAAATTGTAAATAATATACAGAGTATAATTCGTGATTTACAGAGCGGTATCGCAAAGGTGTGTCCTCGGTGTGGTGATATAAAACAACTAAATGATTTTAAAGATAGTTCTTTGAAAACAGGAATTGGGCGTTTTTGTTTAGATTGTAAATTGATACCAACTTATGTCGAGTCTTCTGTAAGAGGAGTTAATAAGGATTGTGATGCGAGGACTCTTTCTAAAGCTGCACGAGAGGAATATAGAACTATTCTTAAGGCTAAAGAAAAAAAAGAGCGACCAAGAAAAGAGTACATAGCATTGAAGGAATGTTTGAACAGCTTTAGATCTGTGAAGATACGCTACAAAGGTACGTGGAGAACAATTGATCCTTATTTGTTAAATGAGACGTATGTTGTTTCTTACTGTCATTCAGCTCTTGATATGAGGACCTTTAGAATAGACCGAATACAGGATGTGGAGTTGTTGGATCGTACCTTTAATCTTGATAAATCTTTACAATCTTCAGCGCAAGCTAAGTTGAGTAATGCTTCTAATTATCGTGGACATAGACAAGGATATTAAATATTTATAATTTAAACCAAAAAATTCTCCTCGGCTTGCCACATGGGTTTTGATTAATAATTTATTCTATGCAGAGGAAGATCTTAAGGATGAGGCTTCTTTAGTAGTGCATATTTTATAGGGTTGTGCTCACTTAGTACTAAGTGTTTTGTGTTAGTTATGAATGTCTACTAGCTCTGGGTGTATACATTGTTTTCATTAAGGTATTTATAATCTGACAAGTGCTGCCGGCACTGAGTTCGTTAATGACCATCTTCTTTTTCCAAAAGCATCAGGATCATTTGAAGACAGCATGGATGACCAAAAGTAAACCTTTTGAATTCGTATCTCAAAAGCTGAGGGTTTGAAAGACTCTCAGATTTTTTATTACTATCTATATTGTTTAGTAATAACTACACAGTACTGTTACTTGCGTGGTTACTTAGTAAGGTGTCTAACTAAGTAAAACTTTAGAAAGCCTAATTAATATACGTTTTGGAGGGGTAGGATAGAAAATATTATTTTTAAATGGTTTACTTAGTAAGGTTTATAACTAGCAAACAAGAGATTTATTGTTGATCTTTTATAGAGTAAACTCCTCTTTTCAATCGTACAAGTAATTCGTCTTTTTCCATGCCTGTAAGACTAGCTCTTACCCACTCTTTAGATTTTCCTTCAAGAACATCATATATTTCACTCGTGGTAAATGAATTATTTTCTTTAGCGTAGTCTAAAATTATCTTTTTTGAAGTGTCAGGACTAGTGCTTGTATTTGAAAAAGACTTCATATATCTTGAGGACTTATTCAGTAAGTGCTTTTTGATCTTCAAGCCTTTGCCGGCGTTACCTGTTTTTGTGACATAATTTGTGATAATTTTGAATTCTTCAGAGGTGATATCTTTGTCTAGTATATTAGATCCGTTGTATATTTTTTCTAATATGATTATTTGATCAATAGATAACGTGCTGGTGTTGTATATAAATGTTGCAAAATTAATATCTTTTATCTTACCTTCCATTTTAACATCAACTCTTTCAGTATTTTCACCGTTACTGTGTGTTAGCGATGTTCGTAAGCCCTTTTTTAACTGAGCTCCGTATGTCTTTTTTAGTCCACCACCTTCACGCTCCATAAGATCCACTGATTTTAAAAAGTTTGATAGGCTAGGGTTGATGTATGGAGGTCTTTTATTTTTTAAAAGAACCTCATTGAGATCTGCTCGGAATCTACCTGGGTTTCTAATTTCTAAACTGTTGGGTGTCTGGATGATCTCTATCCAAAGCTGGTCTTCCCAATCTCTGTGAACAATCGCATTAATTAAAATTTCTTCGACCCCTTTCATATCATATTGAGGTATAGTAGTTCTAAAAAGATCTGTGTCCTGCAAGATAGTATTAAATTTTTGTATGTTTTCTAGAACTAAATATAGTTTTAGAAGTAAAGGTCCTTGTTCTTGTTCGTTAGTTAATCTTTGTTCAATTTCGTTTAGTTCATCTCTATAGACCCATGTCATCCTCGATCTGTTCGAATATTTTGATTGAAGCACATCTGGTTTTCCTAAAAGGATCAAACAGTTGTTATTCGGACGGCCGTTTTTATCGAGAAGTGATAAAGCGTTAAGAAGCTGTTCATTACTTAGCTTTTTTCCTTTATTTGATTCTATATTGAAGTACTTTTCTCGTAGTAGTAAAAGAGCTTCAGGGTCTATGTCCTCTAGTGTCGAATCATTGATTGACCTCTCACCCCAATCAGATGTTTTTCTAATAACTTTTTCGAGCATTGACGGATTACTCATAAGGAGGTCGTTTCTTTCACCGATTCTTATGTAAGGTATTTTCTTATAGGTTACTGGTTCTTCCGAGCAATTTTTAACTCTCAATACAAAAATATTTTCACCTTCAAAAGGGAGGCTGTATGTTGATGTTATTTTTTTATTTAGATGTCCTTGAATCTGAGGGTAAATGAAACCACTTTTATCTTTGTAGGTTTCAATCTTTACGCTAGTTCCTTTGGTTTGCCACGTTTTATTTTCAATACCCCAAATTAAATAACCATAAGGTTTTTCATGATATTTTGCAGAATTACTGAGGGCAGATATTGTTTTCCCTATATAATCTTTATCAATAACGGATAATTTAACTTCTATCCAGGGGAGTTCATCATCATTTCTTCGTAAAACTTCAATTATTTCTTTAATTTCTGATTCAATCATTATGCTCAATATTAACATAAACTTTATTCTCAGGGTAATTATATTATAGTTTTAGTAGGTTACTAAGATTAGCGTCCCCGTCTGTTAGTGGTGACCACAGAATAGCCCCCTACAAACTCACCCAACCACCCCCAACATACTCATACTTATGCTCACCATTCTCATTGAGCTTGAAGTTCATATTCTTCTCATCAGGGATAACGATCCCACCAAACAGGTTCTTTCCTTTCTTATTTTCTGATTCGATGTATTTTGATAAGGCATTTGCTTTCAGCTGAGTATCTTTGCTGTCCGCTGTTGATCCTTTCTTGGTATCGAAGATGCCGATGCTACGGTCCTTATACTGAACAATGAAATCTGGATAGAAGGTGCTTTTCTTCCCTAAGTCATCTTTGTAAGGAATACCAAAATACACCTCGTTCTTCTCGCCGTTTTGATACCACCAGTCAATATTCTTGGTCGTTTCGAGATAGTGATCGATAAAGCCATTTTCTGTCTGGAAAGGGCCCGTATAGAATGGAGTGATGATACACTTGGTTACTTCTTTTTTGATATAGTTCTTGGGGAGGAACTCCTGTGTCGGCACATTCCAAGTATGATCAATTTTCTCAATACGATCTTTTTTAATACGAGTCTTCGCGTACTTGGCTACTGACGAATCAATCAGATCAATAAAGAACCACGAGTTATTAAGGATGATCTTCTGGAGGTCCTCTCTTGAGGATTTCGTACCTATGTACTTATCAAGAGCGTGGTAGAGGGCTATCTTAATTTTACCTTTTGATCTGGCTTGCTGGAATTCTCCAGTGTGACTCGCAAGAAAATTCATAAACTGATTACTCACATCAAATTCTGACTTGGTTACTTCTCCAGTATGTGAATTATCAATATCTTGTTCGTGATCAATATCTACTACTGTCGCGTTGAGGATGATCTGTTCCTTAAGAACAACGCTCAAGGTGATTTTTTCTCCCGAGGTTGATGAGAGTTTGAGAAATTTGTCACAATTGCTCGATGCTTTGCTGACGTCTTTTTCTCCTCCAATTCGCTCAATAAGTTCATCGAACAAGTAATCCTGATAATCATGGAGGATATCATTATATTCACTTCTCTGTAAATATATTGATTTTAGATTGATATCTGTATAGGTATCTTTTCTTCGTGATTGCTGATCTTTGATGTACTCGAAAGCATCTTGATGGATATCTATCTCTGAAAGGTTCGCGTAGACGTAGGCTCGGTTCAGATCTTCATTCTCATAGTGTTTAAACTCTGGCATACGCATGATTCGACCCACGGTCTGTATTTCGAAGGTTGCCGTCCCTGTCTCTCGGAACTTCACGAGGATATGTGCTCGCGGACAATCCCATCCTGTTGCGATAGCTTGTTTGAAAATGAGGAAGTCAACCTTCGACTCGGTTTCTGTGATGTCTTCCAGATTCACCTTATCTTTCTTATCAGAGAGCCATTTCGCGAGTCTTCCATTCTCATAGGTGGCGTCAAACTCAGTCATTAAGACTTGTTCGACAAAATCAATTTTCTGCTTATCAGTCGCTGAGAGTTTTTGATTGTTGTTGGGGAGCTGTATCAGAACTAATGGTCGTACAGTCGAATTCTCTTGCTTGTAGAGTGCCTCAAGCTCTGCACGCTTCGTAATAGCTTTATGAAGTACGAGCGTGTCACCATCAAGTTCCGACTTTAAGATATCCTCCTCATTAAGATCGGGGTTAATCACTACTTCTTGTTTGATCATCTTCTGTTCACGTACTTCTTTGAGCGTTACAAATTCACCATCTCGGTCGCCGTAATCGTAGTTACTACCTTTAGGTGTTGCTGTTATGTCTATTCTTAGGTCTGGACGTATAATACCTTCGATAATCTCAAGGGCACCTGTTGTGATATTGAGGTGGGATTCATCGATAATTAAGACAATTTTTCGTCCTGCGCGTCTGGTGTTCTCACAAAAGACTCGCAAGTTTCTATCTTGTTCGTTTTCTCGCATGAAGACATTGGTGTAGTCTCCAGATTTGATGTCTTTACCCGGATTATCTCTATTTGCTTTCGTGAAGAGTTTCTCCCAGTTGGTAAATAGTATTTCATTATCTTTGATCTCATTATCCGACACTTCGTCAATGGATGAAAATCTCATCCCTCCACCTCCGAGGTACTTCTGGAATGATTGCTTGCTCTGATCCGCGAGTTGTCCTTTTGAGAGCCACACAAATGATGTTGGCTGATCATACTCAAAAGAAATACGTTCAATAATCTGACTTGCCATAAGTGTCTTACCAGAACCGGTAGGGGATCTGAAGATAATTTTCCAATCATCACCTTTTTCTTTCTTACCTTTCTTCAAAAAACTGACTGACTGTTCGAAGATTCGATCAATTGCTTGCTTCTGATAGGGTCTAAAAATAATATTCATATGAGTTAGAAGTTAAAGATTTCTTGATACGTTTCGAGTAATTTTTCGGGGATAGGTTCGACTGTATAATCTATAAATTGTGAGAGGCTAGAGAATTCCTCTTTTGAGAAGTTCTTATCGTAGGCGAAGACATATACCGAGACATGCTTGTCCTTGAGGCTGTTCAATACCTCCGTAAATTCTTTGAGATAGAAAGTATCAAAAAGGATCGCTGTATATTGACTGCTACTTTCATATATCTTTATCTTCTCTAGTGTTTTGTGTTCTTTGAATGTTGACTCTTTCAGACAGAGGATTTGTGTGGAAGCTTCGACGACTTTTTCCTTCAAATCATCGATTGATTTGTCTATTTGGATGAAGTCTGTCTTGAGGTACTTTAGGTTACCACCGAGTCCTTCGACTTTTTCTCCTTTCTTATTCTTGTATCCCTTTGAGACCCTCTTGATTCGTTCGTAGGTCACTTCCTCACAAATCTTGTTTTCGTTGTTGGTGCAGAGAATAAACTTCCTATTTCCTCCGTCTTCTTTGTTGAGCTCAAGGACTGCGTGACCTGTGGTTCCGGAGCCGGCCATGAAATCGAGGATAGAGGCGCGTTTATTAAATTTAACGATAGATTTTAGAAGTCTCTTAATTAACTCCACGGGTTTTGGATAATCAAAAATTTCATCCATATCTAATTTTTCAAGATCGGCTTTACCATCTTCAGAGAGGCAACCTTCAATAATAGAGTAGAACGTTGAGACTGCAGTTTCTAGTGGTTCGAGCCTTGCCACCATGTGTAATTTTGTATTTTTATATTGAATCAGCTGATACTCCCCACGCTCAATTGCTTCATCGATTTCTTGTTTTTTCTTCTCACTTTTATATTCTAAAATCTCCTCGTACAGGCATCTTCTCTCAAGAGTTTTGTCATATTTCCCAAAAACTTTTCTTAAGAAATCATCGTTCAGAATAAAACTCTCACCGTCTTTTTCAATAACTTTTTTCTGAATCGATTTATCTTTGAGAAGAGTCTTCTTAGTCTTCTTCGTGTATACGAGGATAAAGTCATGCCCTTTGACTATTCCTTTCGCATTTCCGCCACCCTTGGCTCTTTTCCACAGAAGAGAGCCAATAAAGTTTTCGTCACCAAAAATACCATCGCATAACAGTTTTAATTGAGCCTGCTCATTATCATCAATTGATATAAAGATAACACCGTCATCTTTTAGGAGGTCTTTCGCAAGATCTAATCGTTTGTTCATAAATGATAGCCACTTTGAGTGTCTAAAAGTATCCTCTTTGTCTATGATATTATCGTTATATATAAAATCTTCGTTCCCAGTATTGTAGGGTGGATCTATATAGATAACGTCGATACTGTTTCTGTGCGTATATTTCAGGACTGAGAGGGAATGGTAGTTGTCACCTTCTATGAGTATATTAAAATTGTCATTTGGATCGTAAATGACGTCTTCAAAAGGTCTTTCTTTTTCCACCAGTACAGGGAGTGCATTCCGTGATTGCTCATCAAAAATCTCAGGCTTTTCTTCCCAGACCAAGCCGTATCTTTTTTGTTGGCTGAGACTTATTATTTGCTTCTTAAGACCATCAATTTGATCAAGAAGTTCTTGATTTTTTGTCGACATTTTCGTTAGTTTTTTGAACCACTCATGATCTATAATCATGGTTGGGCTCGATTGGTAATCTTGCGGAGCTGACCTTACGTTTAGGGAAGCAAAAAACTCCCCGCGAGGCGACCCGACCTTAGCCGAGCCCGTACCTATTCCTAAATACGACTAACGAAAGCACCCTCACGAGGAGGTGTTTGCTTTCGTTAGTTTTTAGAACCACTCATCGTATTAGATACGGCGGTTGGGCTCTTTGTTACAAGAAATGTAACTGTATTTGACTTACCTCATATATTTTATCACAGCTGGGTGTAAATACGAAGATGTTTTTTTTTATTTAATTTCAAGTGTGCCTCTTCGGGGAGGTTGGCTAACAAATGTGAGGTGTCTCGCGAGCAGTTTGTTATGCATCTTTTAGGTTCATCGGGATTTACACGGGAACGATATAATCTGGGTGGTAGTATATCTGTGATATACTTTAGTTATAAAACTTGAGGTTGATTTTTAAATGAAGTTAACATTATTCTATGTCTAGAGATAACACTAAACAACTAAAAGCAGTCGACTTTTTTTGTTCTGGAGGAGGAATGAGTTTTGGTTTGCAACAAGCCGGGATAGATGTTATTGCTGGAATTGATTTTGATCCTGAATGCAAAGACACATATGAAGCAAATATAAAAGGTGCAAAATATATTCTGGCAGATGTTGGAAAGCTGAAAGAGAAAGATTTATCAAAAAAAGTAGATATAAAAAAAGATAACGATAATCTTATTATGGTTGGATGTAGTCCATGTCAGTATTGGACAATTATCCGAACAAATAAAAATAAGTCTCAAAAATCTAAAAACTTACTTCATGAATTTCATAGATTTGTGAAATATTACAACCCTGGGTATGTTGTTGTAGAAAACGTTCCAGGAATTTTAAACAAACACAAAGAAAGTGGGTTAGATAAATTCGTAGAGGATTTAGAAAAGCAAGGATACACAGTTCACTACGAAGTAGTGAACTTAAATGAATATGGGGTGCCCGAAACAAGAAAAAGATTTTCTTTAATTGCAAATAGAGTTACAGATAGGGAGATATTCCCTAAGCCAAATAATTCTTCCCCAAACGTTGAGGATTTTATCGGAAAGAAAAATGGATTTAAAAAAGTTTCTGCCGGACACAAGGATAATACTAATTTTATGCATACTGTCGCTGGTTTGAGTGAGATTAATATTAAGCGACTAAAATTAACCCCTAAAAACGGTGGTACGCGTCATTCGTGGGCAAATACAGATTTGCAAATCGATGCTTATAAAAAGAAAGATGGAAATATTTCTTTTAGTGATACCTATGGGCGAATGTCTTGGGGTAAACCGGCACCAACTATAACTACAAAGTTTTTTAGTATCTCAAATGGTAGATTTGCTCATCCAGAAGAAAATCGCGCTATTTCTTTGCGTGAAGGTGCGACCTTACAAACATTTCCTAAAACATACAAATTTATCGGAAATAGCGTTGCTGCTGTTGCACGCATGATTGGGAATGCTGTTCCTCCATTTTTCGCAAAACAGATCGGAAAAACTATAATTAAAAATCATTATGACAGAAAATAGCAAACAAATATTGCAAATGAAATTTGCACCAAATACAATCGAACATCTTGGGGTAAAAATGTACTCCACGTTACCACCAGTTGTATCTGAATTGATAGCTAACTCTTACGATGCCGACGCAAGTGAAGTTGCAATTTTACTAAAAGATTCTACAGAAAAAGAAATTGTAGTATCTGATAATGGACACGGAATGTCTTTTAATGAAATCAATGAAGGTTTTTTAACAATCGGCAGAAATAGACGAGTGAAAAATGAAACAGACGAATCTCCGAAAGGCCGTAAGGTTATAGGAAAAAAAGGTCTTGGTAAGTTGTCTTTTTTTGGTATAGCACATGAAATTGAAATCACTACAGTTAAAGAGAATAAGAAAAATTCGTTTGTAATGGACTGGGACGCAATAATGGCTATGGAAAATGAGGATGGTGGTATAGAAAACTATGAACCAGAAATATTGATTTTAGATGAAGAAACTCAAGATAGTAACGGAACAGTAGTAACTTTGCGAAAAATACAGAGAGAAAGCGACTTTGACGCTGAAGCGTTAGCAGACAGTATCTCTAAATATTTTATCTTGCCTGATGACTTTTCTATTAAAATATCTCACAATGATGAAGCTTGGATAGAGATAGATAACATAAGACGATACTCTACACTAAAAAAAGAAGTGGAATGGCATGTGCCAACAGAAGTTGAGTTTTCTGAAAACTGTGAGTTTTCAGAAAACATTACAGGACATTTGCTGACTACAGAGACACCAATTAAGCCGAGTACAAATATGCGTGGAATTACTCTCTTTTCAAGAAACAAACTGGTTAATCTTCCAGAATATTTTTCTGATAGTACATCTAGTCACTTTTTTAACTACCTAACAGGTTGGTTAGAGGTAGATTTTATTGATGAGTTGGACGAAGATGTTATTGGAACTAATAGACAATCTTTGAACTGGGATCACCCAGAAATGCAGAAGCTCAGAGTCTGCTTACAAGGAATGATTAAGTCTGTGGAAAGAGATTGGCGAGAAAAAAGGCGAGAAAAAAGAGAAGAAGGGTTGAAAGAAAAAACAGGTATTGATATACCAGATTGGTTTAGCAAGTTGCCAGATGAAGTTAGGGGGTGTATGGAGCCCATAATTAAAAATATCATTCAAAATTCTGAAACCCCAGAAGACGCAAATCAAGCAATTAACCAATTTAAAAAAGTAGCGCCTGAATACATTTTTTATCACTATCAAAATTTACATCCAGTATTGAATAAGGCAGTTTTTGAGTCGTACAAGAGAGGAGATTATTACCAATCAGTCTTTGATGGTGTGAAGAGATATATAACTTTGGTCAGGGTTAAAATTAATAAGCAAGACGACGGTGATGAGCAAGTTGTGATAACGGCATTCAAAGAGAAGAGTTCAGTATTAGATGTGGTGAAAAAATATTCATTATATATAAACGAAGAGACTGGTGCGAAGATTACAGATAAGACAAAGCAAACAATTAAAAGGGGTAATCTATTATTATCGCAGGCGATGCTGTCTGCATTTAGGAATCCTATGGGTCATCAGGAGCCAGAAGACTTAAAGTTGTCTGAGATATATACAGAGCAGGATTGTCTAGATGCTCTCGGTTTATTGTCTCACTTGTTCCGCAGACTAGACAATTCTGAACCAAGCCAATATGAATGACGAAATAATTGCAAAAATAATAGAAAGAGATCGTATTTTGGGAAAATTGTGCTTTGAAGCACAAAATTCCTACAACCAAGAAAATTATTTTTCTGCACTCGCTTGTTTATTTATTTTATCAGAGCAAATTATAAAATTTTCTGTTAATAAGATTGATGGTAATTTTCACAGAGCAATTGCTGAAGCAAAAGAAAAGGATTTAATTGATGACACAGAATTTCAATTTCTTGATTCTTTGAGAGAGATAAGAAATAAAATATTTCACGAAAGTCATTATCCAGCAGGTCTCGAAATTAAGGGTAAATTTTGGTCATTTAGTGAAGATGAAACAAAAGAGTTATTTTATAAAGAGTTTTCAAAAAAGATATTTCAATTAGTTTTCAAGTTAGTCAAAAAATAAGGGAGCTTCGTTTGCACGCGCATTGGGTGGGTGGGGTAAACGCAATATGATTTACTTGTGCCATTCGGTAGTTTGGCACAATCCGCTTTTTTAGAGTTAGCACTAACTCGACCGAAGCCACTGAGCGAACATACGAAAGCGCCGTAGTATCCATATGAACGAGCGAGCTCGTGAATAGGCTATACGGAGGCGATGAAGTGTGTGAGCGGACGATAGAGCTACCACAAGACTCGGAGAGGAAGCGCTTCGTTCGGCGCAAGCTATGGAAGAAAGGGCGGTATGGTGCACTTGTGCAATATTATTTACAAGCCCTTTCTGGAGTAGTGAAGCGACGAAAACAGAACCGTAAAATTTCCTTTCATTTTTTTGCGGCCCCCCTGCACCCCCGCCTTTTAAATGGATTGGTAAGGAAATTTTTGGTTTTGTACGCGATTGGAAGGAGCGCGAGGCGCGCAGAGATTAGCGTTACCATATTATCGGAGCGTAAGATTAAGTTTAGAATTACCACGCGCTCCGCGCGTACGAAGTTAATCAAAATCCTGCGGATTTTGTTCATACATTGTTCGAACTTCGTCCAAGAAACACCGCACTGATCTGTACTCCATTCACTGTACACACTTTAGGGCTAGCACGAAGAACTTAAATTTATGGAACCACTAATTTATCAAAGAAAATATGAAAGTCTCCTTAGGGCATACATAAGGCTTGGTGAATATTGTGCAGGAAAGATCGACAAACAAGACAGCTTTAACGGCCCGAAAGATTTTGTTTATTCATATTTTCATACAACTTATTCTTTAAAAGAAGCTCTTAAGAAATTGGATAGTATGGGAGGTAGAAGTGGACTCGTTGAAACTTACATTATCAATGAGTCTAGTGTTGCTTTAGGCATTGATATAAGTAATTCTGAGAAACATGGAGAGCTTCGTGATTCCAAATCCAAGAAATCTATCGGTAAATTAAACTCACATGTACATAATTTTGACCCACAAGGTAAAGATAGAACAGAGCTTACTATTAAAATCGGTGGAATAAAAACGGACTGTTTAGATTTGGTAACAGAAAATCTTGAGGCGTGGAAAGGGTTCATGGCCAGCAATAATATTACTTTTTAATAAACTTTTTTGTTATATGAGACACTATTATTTTTTACTATGCCTGCTACAATTAGAGAATGGAAAGAAAAAAGCCCGAATTGTCAGAGCGAATCGAAGTGTGCCGCAATCTATGTATTAATGTTTCGAGAAATGCAGGTATTACAAAAGCCTTTAAAGAAATAATTGATCAAACAGGCGGTAGTAAAGCATCTTACTATTTAAAATCTATCTTTGAAAACCAGTTTAAACAGCTTATTATCGATTTAAATGTTTTGACTTTGGATAGTAGATCTGAATTTCAGATCGGAAAACTTATTTCAGATTTTGAGAAGAAATTTGGAGGAAAGTTGAAGAATCTTGGGTTAGGTTCTGATATTAAAATCGAAGAGAAGTACCGAGAAGAGCTCGGGGTGGAAATTGAATTATGGAATAATCTAAGAAACAAGATTGCTGCGCACAGAGATTTTAATGTTCCCAAAGAATTCAGTGTCGACCCCGATAAGATAAGTATTTTCATTGTATCAATTTGTAAAATCATTAACACAATGAACGAGACTGTTGCGGTTCCTCAGGCTTTCGTAGATGGCAAAATTCAATCAACCTCCTACGGAAGTGTGAGTGCTGTTAATTTAGAGGAAGAATCTTATAAAACTGTATTAAAGCACCTTGAGTGGAATGATGCCCTGTAGTCTCGTATCTGGCTTCCTACCCCTCCAACACCCCATCCTCAACCATCCTCACGAACTCAATCCCATTCTCAGTCAGCACTTTCTCAGGAATCGCATGCGAACCACCAATCTTATCTTCCTGGAGCATTCCATCATGAACAGGGAAGGCTGCTCGAGGTTTTATAAGGAGAGCGTAGTTAATTGCATCGGTTACTCTGCACCACGGTCCAGCGACAGGAAGCGCTAAGATGTCTACAGGCTTTTCAGGATTACAAAATGCATCTCCTGGGTAGAAGAGTTTGTTATCTATGAAGTATCCGGTGTTTTGTACCTGTCCAATTTCTTCGAAGATCTCTTCGTGCTTGGCATCGAATGCTTCGAGGAGGATTCCATGAGACTCGAGGGTTTCTCTTCCTTCAAGGATTTCTGAGTTAATAGCTAATTCTTGGAGGAGCTTATTTACACTGGTGTTGGTGAAGACCTTCGCTTCTGGATTGTTACTCAGTATCTCTTGAAGTGATTCTGTATGGAGGTGGTCCGCATGTTCGTGAGTAATGAGGATGATATCTATGTTGTTCACGTCTTTGTGTGAAGCAACACTAAAAGCTCCAGGGTCCGTAAGAATTCTTTTTTCTTTGGTTTCGATAAGGAGACAACAGTGTCCGAGTTTGGTGATTTTCATAGGGGAAGTATATCATGGTATGTTTCACCTCTCCGTCTGGAGCTAGCACGATATACTATACTGATGTAGAATATAAGTACATGAAAAACCTCATTAAAAACAATCTCGTACTCATTATAGCTTTCTCTCTCCCTGTATTACTCATCGTAGTGATTGCAGTTGTCTCTTATTTGCCTTCCTTGCTTATATCAACTGACTATAATTTTGTATATTCATCTTGTACAGATAGAACTAATTATTATTCTTATCGGTGCGATGATTATCTCCAGAAGCGCTACTCTGTAGTTGATGGACAGATAGTTGTGAGCGACGTTGATCCGGTTGAAGAGGGGTATACTGCACGATTGTTCCTACACAATACTAAAAGTAACGAAACGAGAGAAATTACACTGAAAGAAGCAGAGTCTCTTGATCTTAATGAGCTCATAACATCTCCAGATGGAGTATCGGTATCAAGTCAATATGACAGAGGAGCCGACCTCTTCTTAGTATTTAATGGGGGATCAACACACGGACACTATCTTGTGAAAGGAAGTGCAAGAAGTAAATTGAATTTGATTAATAGCGAAGATCGTTATTATTATCGAGACAATTTCCAATTTATTGGATGGACATTACCAGGAAGAAACTAATATTTATTTATGGATAAAGAACAATTATTTCAAGAACTTTCTACAAAGGTTGCTCAGGGAGAAGTTTCTCGTAATGAAATTATGCAAAGATTTGGTCTGGCACAAACAGTTCAACCAACATACACTGACAATGTTGAAATAAAAGAAAGTCATCATCTTTCGGTAACTAAGATGTTGTATGCTCTAGGGGCTGTTATCGTTGTTGTTGGAATTCTTATTTTTATGGCTCAGATTTGGGGTGACATAGGATCTTTTGGACACATACTGATGACCCTCGGTCTCGGTCTATTGATAACTTTGTTGGGATCAATGTTGCTGAAAACAAAGTCTGAGTCTAGTCTGGGAAGTGTTTTTCATTGTATTGGTGGAATGCTAATCCCTGGCGGGGCTATAGTCACTATTCAAGATCTAAACTTATATACAAACTGGACGTACTCGTTGATATTTATTGGTATTTTTGCATTCTATTTGATCTTAAATGCGGTACACAAAAATGCAATTCTGACTTTCTTCGCTATTGCCAACGGGACGGCCGCAATTTATCTTGTGCTCAATGCTATGGTCGGAGGTCCGATTTCAGGATTCTATCAGATTGAAGTTATGTACGAATACCTTACTATGGCAATTGGTGTCAGCTACATGTTACTTGCCCGTTCATTTAAAGGAGGATGGAACGATAAGATCATTGGGGTATTGAACTTTTTTGGAATTGCAGGTCTTCTTGGAGCGACTTTTCTTCAGGTGTTTGATTCGGGTATATGGGAGCTGTTCTATTTTGTGGTTGTGTTCGGGGCACTTTTCTTGTCAGTTTATGTCAAGAGTCGAATTATTTTAATTATGAGTACTCTTTTCTTGATTGCTCACGTTACTTATATAACAAGCGAATACTTCGCAAACTCACTTGGTTGGCCTCTGGCACTTGTATTTCTTGGGTTCATGTTTATTGGTCTCGGATACGCTTCAATAGCAATAAATAAAAAGTATATATCGGAAAACCAGTAATTCAGCCCACTGGAACAATTTAGTACCGGTGTGGCCCGCATGTCTATATTATAACAAAAAGAACCTAATTTGAGTTCTTTTTGTTTTTTGTGTAAAGAATTTAACAGTAATCCTTTAAGATATAAAAAAGATTCACTTCATAAAGATATTTCGCCACATTATTCTATTTTACATGATTAATGTTTGTAGAATAGTTGTCTTAAGAAAGGGGTACCTTCCAATTAGGATAGCAGAAGAACTCAAGACTGCACTCCTCAAGTATCGTGAAGCGACAGGTCTCGGAAGAGGAATCGCAGCCCCACAAATAGGAAGCTCAAAGAGAGTCTTTATTACCTACGTTGGAGATAAATTCCAGATGTATATCAACCCGAAGATTGAGAGATACTCAGAGGAAACTAATAAGTTCCGAGAGCTCTGTATGAGTTCGGGTGTTATGTGGGGAGACATCGAGCGACCTGAGAATATCATAATGACGTGGACTGATGAAAATGGAGGTCTTCATGAGTCTCAGAAGTTCGAGAGTTTCGAAGCAAGACTTTTGCAACACGAATATGACCACGTAGAAGGTATGGTGACTTTGGATAAGACAATTCCTGGAACGAATAGCTTCGTGAGGGATAATCCTGCTGAGGAGAAGCTGAGGTAAGGATTTGAGTAGTTCTTTTATGTTCGAACAGATCAAGACTCACTAAGAAGTGGGTTTTTTGTTATGCTCGTTTTATGAAAATAGCAATCATCGCAAAAGAAGGAACAGGAGGTTGTCCTTATCGGGCATAGACAGAACCTCATCCGACTCTGTAAGAATTTCTCAAATCTTTGATATACTGGGTGCATGAATAAAGAATGGGAGCAAAAAGAAGGGCATCTCGTGAGGGAACTTGAATTCAAGAATTTTCTGGAAGCGATTGATTTTGTAAATAAGATTGCGTTTGTTTCTGAAGAAATAAATCACCATCCTGATCTTTTGATTCATTCTTATAATAAAATCAAAGTAATGATTACTACACACAGTAAGCAAGCTGTAACAGAAAAAGACTACGATCTTGCGAAGAGGATTGATGAGTTATTGTAATTTCTTATCACACGGATCTGTACTCCATAAGATAGAAACAGATAATTCAAATTCTACGATTTCTAACAGTTGAAATAGAAAAATCCACCCCTACCTGAGTAAGAGTGGATTTGGAAAAAGGATCACATAAGTACCCTTTGTTAGTTCGTCGTTGCAAGCTGTAAAGGACTCTCGGCCTCTTGTGCAATCTTGATAAAGCGATTAAGCTCACCATTAATCCAGGAATAGTCTCGGTGGCCAGCTTCAGATGCAATCTCAGTTAGATTTTGAATCCTCTCGAACATCCTGTCCTCGGCATGGTTAATGCAGAGATCCATTGTAGAGACAGGGATATCCTCGAACGAATTAATCACTTTTACTGGGTTTCCGGACGCATCGACAGCCGAACGTACGAGGTCCATCCTCTTGTGGTCATTGCTTCCATAGAAGGTTTTGATATCCTTACATCGCCCCATGACGACTCCGCACGTGCAAAGGAACATTACGCAGAGTCCGTGCTTGTTGAGTTCACGACGAAGTGCGTGGACAGTAATCTCTGACATCCTCATAGAAAGGATTGACTCGTGGAGCCAGGTTACGGTTTCTGTCCGGTAGCGGACTTTGTCTGTCCCAATAATTGAGAGAGGGAGTCTGACAAGCTTGTACTTGCTCAGAACTCCGTAATCTCCACCTAGAACCGATTCCACCATTGCCACAAGACCTGTGAAAGCAGGGAGGTGAGGATGAAGGTGTTTGGTTAAGGCTCGGTAGATCCCGTTTGTGATCTTTTGAGACTCATCACTAACCCTTTGAGATTGAACAAGAGGGAGGTGAGCTTGGTGGAGGCCAGCCATTTCGGGCTTATGGTCGGTATAACACATTTTTTTATTTGGTTTTGGTTGAAAGAACAAGGTGATGACATCAGTGTCACCGAACAATACGCATGTTCACAGCGTACTCTTCGGTAAAACCTATGAGAAGTTACTGGTTTTGGTAGATATCATTCCGTGTAAACTTCTTAATGGTCCTTTCAAGGCGATTGTTATTGTTGAGTACCTGAGATTTTTCAAAGATACTTGCAAGACTCTCTTTCCACGAATCAACTGAGGCTGATGGGTTCTGTTTGATTGAAAGTTCTGCCCCGAGGAAAGCCACTGGTTCCTCCGGAAGATTATCCATGATGAAGTTTCTGTCTTCTTCTGATGTTATTTTATTTGCTACGAATAAGTATGGAGTCTCATAGAAGTCCATGAGCTTTGCAATTTCCTTTGCGGTTTTGATACTGTGCAATGCTGGTTCACACACAATCACTCCGACATCAATTCCTGTGATAATTCCTGTTGATACACCATCGAGCCCTGCTTTTTCATCGACGATGACAACTTCATTTTTTTCTAAAACAAGAAGTGGCAAAAGAATCTTAAGTGGTGTCGTAAGGACGTGACTACAAGCCTTCCCGTAGAGGACGAGGTCTGTCTGTGGTCCCGCAACCATAAGTCTTATACCATTTTCGAGTTCCTGAGAATAACGAGCAATATCAGGACTTATCGGGTCCAAAGTAAAACGGTAAGGTGTGAGAGTGGTGAAGGCTTTTGTGTATTTCTGGTCCATGGTGAGTCCTACAGTCTTTTGGAAATCAGCAAGAGAATCACCCAGGAAGTTCATGTCAGGTTGTTCACCACCAGTCACATTAAAAGACAGATCCATATTGTGATCAGCATCAATCGCAAGGATTGTTTTTTGTCTATTGAGGTAGAGTGCCGTCTGGCTCGATACCGATGATTTACCACTTCCTCCTTTTCCCAAAAAACCTAATATCATAATCTTAAAACCATATCAATGTAATAATAAAAAGATTATAATCTAATTAATATCTAAATGCAAGTAAGTTGCATTTAAGAAGTCTACCACCTAAGTTCTAGATTAGTCCGTGCATCTTTTTTTGGAGTAACATACTGTAAGTCTTCAGCCAAACCTCCTCACGTTCGGAAAAGAAGAGTGTCAGTCCATGTCTGTATGTGTGTTGTGATGTGCTACTGAGCTCATCCTGTAATGTTACTAAATCACTCAATCTGATATAATTAACTGATGAAAAAAGACTTTATTTTTGTAGGCAGTATAAGCGTATTTATCCTCCTCACCTTGGTGTTGATGGCTCAGTTTTTCCTCAAAAGAGAGAGTGATGTAATTCCTATTGTTGAGGAGGTTCCAAGTCTATTTGTTGCTGATCAGCCACAAATAGATGGGGTTGGAGTAAAAGAAGGAGGGGATAAAGACACTACCGTTGGAGAAGGGATTACGAGCGAAGTTGCTGCAGCACCAACCACCAAAGCCGTTGATTTGATTCCTGAAAAACTCGAGTGTATCGTAATTGATAACTTTACAGGCGAGTCACCGCAGCTGAGATGGTTCGTTGTGAATGATGGTGTCATGGGGGGTCTTTCTCAAGGTTCTGTTTCATACGAGCAGGATATGCTTGTACATACTGGCGTGCTCAATACAAATGGGGGCGGATTTTCGTATGCAGGAGCTCGATTGCCCGAGAATATTTTGACAGGCTCCAGTCGACTGCAGGTCCGTATGAATACGTATGGAAGGCAATATGCAGTGAACTTTGGTGATGCCCGAAATTGGAGAATTTCTCATCAGACTCGAATACCAATCGGTCCTGAGGATTCTTGGCAGGAAGTTCTTATTGATTTTGATCAGACTGTTCCTACTGTCTTTAGTCGTCAAGTAGATAGCGAACCATTCGCAGCTAGTGCAATAAATGAGCTGAGCTTCATTCTGGGTGACGGAAAGGACGGTCCTTTTCGTATGGAGATAGACTGGATTAAGGCCTGCATATAGAGGCGAGTTTCTATGGATGGTGTGGAGCTTTTATCAACAAAAAAACAGCATGTCAAAACCCACTTTCTTTGATATACTTACTTTTATGAAATCGGCTGCAACATATCTCATAATTCTCTTTTCTCTGGGTATAGGCTTTACGTTAGGGCGTGTGCTTCCATCTCTAGAGACCTCCGTTTCAGAACCAGTGGGAATGGAAACGCATAATCACCAAGATCACGGATCTGTTGAGACCAAAGACACAGAAAAATCCCCCGAAATAGTACTCGAGGCGTATACACGTCGAGATGGTTCTATTGATCTTAAAGCAGAAGTTATGAACTTTGTGTTTACTCCAGAAGAGGTGGAGGCGGCTCATCGGTTTGGTTTTGGACATGGACATCTTTATATTAATCAGAAAAAGTCTATTCGTCTGTATGGTGAGTGGATTAATATTTCGCCAGAAGCCCTCCTTCCTGGTATGAATACTATCTGCGTGACACTCAATACGAATAATCATGCACATTACACCGCAGGTGGCGCAAATATAGAATCGTGTACGACTATAATCAATTAAGCATTATGCCATCAATCATTCAAAAAGTATTTCAGCGAAAAAGTGAAGTTATCATGCTCATCGCAGGCCTCTCAGTTCTTGCAAGCGTTGTAAGTGTTGCTACAACAGGGGATTTCACATTCTGGAAAATCACAAAGTTCTTCTATGTCTTTGGGGTGGTTTTAATTATTTTTGACAAATAGTATGTGGGGAATCGAAATATATGAATTACTCTCTTTTGGTCGACAGTTCGGATTGTCGGTGATGGGTGCTGCCTCTCTGTGGGGGATGGTATTTTTATATGTTGCTCACAAGAAAAAGCTTAATAATCCTGCTGGGATATTCCTCAGCTGGATGGGTATGCGAATGCGATGGTTTATCATGGGAGGAGGAATCCTTGCTCTTATGACTTGGCTTGCGCTCACACTCATAGTTCCTGCAAGTGCTCACGAAGGAGTGACGCTTATTACCACTAAGATGGGAACAATAAATGCCATGCTCCTCATGACACCGGTGTATCTTGCTATAGCTGGGGCAGTATTTTTCCTTGTGATTAATATTAAAAACCCCGCTTTTCTCATAGCACCAAAGCTCGGTTTCTCTTGGTTCTATCCTGTTACATTCGTGCTTGCTTCTGTTGCGGTGAGTTACTATACAGATTTAAGAGGACTCCCTCTAGATGAGACCGTGTTCCATATCTTTCATGGATTTCACTCAATCTTTACGCTCGGAACGGTTCTCTGCCTCGACCTCATTTTCTTGAGTACTCAGAATGCTCCCTTCGTCCAAAAGCACGTCTTCCCTTTGTTTCCCAAGATCAGTAAAGTGATCTGGCTGGGGCTCTCTCTGGATCTCTTGAGCACGCTTCTTATCTACCCTGAAGCAATTTTACTCACTCCTCGTTTCTACTTTGCTCAAATCCTTGTGGGTATTCTGATTATTAATGGAATACTCTTGTCTGGAGTGATTACACGAAGGGTTCTCAAGAATGTTGAAGAAGGACACGGTGAAAAAATCATCTTCTGGGAGAAATTTGCAACGGTTGCTGGTGCTATCTCAATCACCTCGTGGACTGCAATCACCATCGTTGATCAGCTCCACGGCATGACGATTCCGCTTGGTGGACTCTTCTTGATGTATATATTTGTTATCTCGTCAATCGTTATTGGACGGGAAGTGTGGAATAAGTTGGATGTCCACGCAGAAAAATTGGCTGGGACATTCTTAGGAGAGAGATAATATCCATTTTAGATTTCGCACGAATCACTATATCGCTGTATTTAGGTGATATTGTGGTTAAAAGGTATAATTAAAATTGTGGTGCTCCAAGAGGGACTCATAAAGAAGCAGGTCAAGCAGTAGAGCGGATGTAAAATAGAAGTGACTGTATAAGATATTAATAATTTATTCAAAATGTTATGAAATACAAAAAGACCCTTCTCGTCGTTCCTGTCGTTGCAGTTGCACTTGTCGTAGGTTTTGGTACGCGCGCAGCTACTGTTGATTTGTTCACCAGCACGTTGAATGACCAGACAATCTTCGCTAACACCTATGTAACTGTTGGTGCTCATTCTAGTGACCAAAAGGTTAATGGAAATATTTTGGCAAATCAAGCTGTAACGACGGGTGCTGGTTCAGTTATCTCTGGTGATATTGAATCAGGAGCTGCAGTAACACTTGGTGCAAATTCACATGTTTCAGGTACCGTAGGGTATTCTGCAGCAGTGACTAATGGTGCAGGTTCCTCTTCTGGAGTTCAAACTCAGAATACAACTTCGTCAGGAGTAATTGATGAGCATCAGGGTGTGATCGATGCTCAATCTGCTTTGGATGGTATGAGTGCAGGAACTACTCTGGACAGTATGACTGAAGACATTGTTCTTTCTTCCGGAGTCTATAATGTTCCCGGCTATTTAACGACTGCTGCAGATGTAACTATTACACTTGATGCAGAAAATCAAGATGGTGCTTTTATTTTCAACATCAGCACCTATTTAAGCTTTGGAGCAGGGACTGTTGTAGAAGTCATTAATGGAACTCCTAATACTACTGTTATTTGGAATGTAACTGATGGTTACGCAAGCATGGGGGCAAATGCAGAAATTGTGGGTGCTATCCTTGCAGAACAATACGTTGTTGTTGGTGCGGGCTCTACTATAACAGGATCAGGAAATTCCTGCGGTGGAATTTTTTCAGGCCTTTCGTACGTGACCATAGGTGCAGATGTTTTGATCGGTACAAGTGATTGTGCTGAAGGGGCAATCAACAATATGAATATTACGGATGATGTTGCTCACTATGAGGTCGTGCATGAGGGGGATCCTGGAGGGTGGGTTCCGCCGAGTGCCTTCTAATAGGAAATCTAAAAGCGGGATCGTATGATCCCGCTTTTTCTTTTTCTGTACTTTTCTGTAATGTGAGCTTCTTGTGTGAGTCGGGAAGTTTTTCTTGCTATTTTATCTTTTGAATATGAACATAAAAGATAATCTTTGTGAAAAAGTCAGCAATCAAATAGGCTGAGAGGATGAGAGTAAGCGATGGAATGACACTGAATGTTTCGGGAGAAAGAAGAAATATCACAGGGAACGCCATCCATCCATAATAGAGATAATTAAGAACAAACCGATTCTGAGGTGTGGATTTTGATTTGAAAATAGAAATAAGTGAGATGAAGGGGATCATTCCAAGTGCGAAGAATAAGATAAGGAAGAGAGGACTTGTCGCTACTGCTGCAAGAACTCCTGTAAGCATAATCAAAGATGTGGAAACAAGTGCTACAACTTTTTGCTGAGCCGTGATTCCGAAAATTTTGACCATTGATGCCGTCAAAAGTGTGCAACTCATTGCATATCCAACCCATCTGGTCCAAAGGAGAGCTGTAGGATCAGGACCTATGTTGATATTCATGATCATGACAAGATACGAAATGACGGTTATGAAACTCACGAGCCAAGGAAAATCAGATCCAAATTTGTTTCGATTTAAAAAGAAATAAAGAGATGTAAGGGTAAAAATTGCTGCTGATATAATAAGAATATTCATACATAGATTATATCACAGAGTTAATGCTGAACGATAGATTTTTAAGAATGAGAAACTCGAGTTTTTTCATCGTATATTCTACTAGTGCTAATACTGAAACCTCCCTTGCTCCGTACGTTCGTCCGATATATACTATACGGATGAATGACAAGGTTTCTATCCTGAGGAAGTTTTATCAAACCAAAAAACGTCTTCCAAGCTATGCGGAGATGATGGATCTTTTTGGGTACAAGTCAAAAGGGGGAGTTACAGGGTGTGTTGAAAAACTGATTGATCTTGGGGTGATTGGGCGAGAGAATGGGAAGCTGTTCCCTCGTAATCTCAGTTCCCAAACAAAAGTTCTTGGTACGATATCTGCCGGATTCCCGAGTATGGGGGAGGAGGTTTTCCATCAGGGTATCTCACTGGACGAGTGGATTATTACCGATCCTGATGCGACCTACATGCTCCAAGTTGAGGGTGACTCAATGGTGGATGCGGGGATTCACCGAGGCGATTATGTTATTGCTGAGATGACCGAGAAGATAAAAATAGGTAATATCGTTGTTGCTGAGATCGATGGTCAGTGGACTCTGAAGTATCTGAGGGAGAATAAAGATGGGAGATATCTCGAAGCTGCGAACGAGGATTATGCTGACCTCCACCCAGAAGAACAGCTCACTATTCATGCCAAGGTAGTAGGTGTTGTGAGGCGTTATGACTAAGATGCTCTACATCCATATTGATGCCGATGCTTTCTTTGCTTCTGTTGAGCAATGTCTTCATCGTGAACTCAGAGGAAAACCAATCGTGACTGGTCGTGATGGGAGTATTGGAGTTGCCTTGAGTTATGAGGCAAAGGCCCTCGGGGTCCAGCGGGCGTTGCCTATTCATCTTGTCCGCAAACAGTTCCCGACAGTTCAAATGGTCGTCTCTGATTATTATATGTATAAGGTTTACTCAGATCGAATGATTAGAATTATTCAGGAACACATTCCTCAAATCAGTCGCAAAAGTATTGATGAGTGCTCGGCAAATATTTCTGATCTTTGCAAGACAATCGAAGAAGCAGAAAGCCTTTCTTCCGAGATTCAAAATGAACTCGAACAGAAACTTCTCTGTACTTTTTCTTTTGGAATTTCAACATCACCACTTCTTGCGAAGATGGCTTCGGGAATGAATAAGCCACACGGGATTACCAGTATTGATCCAGCAAAAGATCGTGAGTATTATAAGAAAACAATATCGGCAGTTCCAGGTCTTGGATGGAAGATATCGCACAAGCTTTTCGAAATGAGGATTATGACTATCGGTAGCTTTATTGAATTCTATCCTGGAGTGCAGAAGCACTTCTCTATTGTAACTGATGATATTCATCATCAGCTTCTTGGAGGAACACCTCTAAGAATTGATCAGCACAACCTTCAGAAAAGTATGAACAAGTCTAGATCGTTCAAGGTTTCTGAGAATTATTCGGAAGTTTTTGGGCAGCTCGTGGTTAATTTTGAGCATTTGATGAGGAAGCTCCGTGCTGAAGATTTCACCTGCAAAAGCATCCATGTGGGAATAAAGAATGCTGACGGCCACCATCAAGGCGAGAGCCTCCTGCTTCCCATGCATACGCGAGATACGGCTCTCATCATGGAGCATGTGCAAATACTATTTAGTGATCTCTTTGACGGGAAGAGAGGGTGTCGATATGTATCGTTAACGTTTTCTGGACTGCGCCCAAATGGGGGAGTTCAGGAGGACTTTTTTAGTGAGCACGAAGTTCACCAAGGAAGCGAAGAGCTTTTTGAGGCGGTCGATGATATTAATCAGAAATTTGGTGAGGCTATCGTGACTCTTGCGAGCACTCTGTCGAGACCAAAAAGGCTTGGTTCACACATTGATCCGAAGAAAAATCCAATTACGTTGAGGCATAAGCTCCTCCCATACGAAACTGAGAATCGCCGCGTGAAGTATCCGTATTTAGGGAAGGTGGATTAGTAGATTTGAGTCTTTATCTGAGATATATCACAGAAATTCATATAAGCCGAATCGCGCGTAGTTTTTTCTTGGTGGAAGTTGCCACACTATGTGCTAGGGTGTAAAATAGAAATATATGCAGTATCGAAAAAAAAGGATTCACCCTCATAGAACTATTAGTGGTGATATCAATAATTTCGCTCTTGTCGAGCGTGGTACTGTCGAGTTTGACGAGTGCCAGAAACGCTGCCTGTGACACTAAGAGGATTTCACTTTTCAAAGGGATCGAGAAATCCTTAGAGGTGTATTACAGTGATAATAATCAGTATCCGTCGTGTACCGGTGTCAACACCTGGTCTTCTCCGGGAAGCAATTTATCTTGTCTCGAAAATGCTCTATCTCCCTATATTGTGCTTGATCTTAATGATGAATTGACAAGCTATTTGAAGACTGGAGAAGGCGGTTCTGGCTCAGGATTTTATTTTACATCAAAGTCTGTTAATGATTATCAGACTTACGGTATGTTCATCAGGCTGATGGAGAACCGGAATAGATCATTCGGCGAAAATGATGGCGGTTACTTTGGACACTATGAGGCAGGTCAAGACCCTCAGTACTGCAAAAGAAAATATCCAACAGGTGATGGTGCTGATTGGTTTCACACCTCGAACCGTTGTAGAGGTGATTAAGAGGTGAGATAGAATCAGATAATGATATAAAAAGAAAACCCAAAAAAAGTCACCTAATAAGGCATTTCTTTGGTATACTGTGTGTACATGAATATCTTTCTCATCGTACTTCAGATCTTTATCGCTCTTGTAATCTTTAATGTCTGGATTTTCAGGTTTAATAGAAAAACAAAATTTCGAGGAAGATCAGCAAGAAATCTCAAGCAGGAGTTTTCGGCGTATGGCTTGCCTGTATGGTTTATGGTTATAATTGGAACCCTTAAGATTTCGCTCGCCATAATGCTGATTGTTGGTGTGTGGATTCCTATGCTGATAAAACCTGCAGGAGGAATGCTTGCTTTTCTGATGATAGGTGCCGTGCTCATGCACGTGAAAGCAAGAGACTCATTGTTCAAAGCATCCCCAGCTCTAAGTTTACTTTTTCTTTCACTTCTTGTAGTGTTGTTGAGCTAAAGGTGCTGGAGAAAAGATTTTAATAAAAAAAAGACAATATTTTTAATAGTGAAAGTCCCCATTCAAGGGCTCGGACTTATAGTTTCACCTCATATTTTATGACACAACAAAATAAAACACAAAATGTACAAAATAAGAAGAGAGGTAAGGTTCTCGCTAAGCAGATTGTTCTGTTCTGTAAAAATAACTGGAAGAAAATATTCTTAGCCTTAATTCTTCTTGTTGTTCTTGCCCGGGTAGGAGCCCGATTTGCGCCTAAGGATGATCAGCCAATAATTCAGCCTCCGGTAGTCGTTGAGACTTTTAGAATCGGTCAGCAGGGGTCAGTTTTTCTTGGTGCGTCTTGTGTGGTGCAACCAATTACTGATGTGAATGTAGTCGCTCAAGAAGGAGGGAGCGTCACTCGTGTTTATAAAGAGGACGGTGACATTGTGAATAAGGGTGAGATTCTCTTTGAGGTCGAGAACACCTCTGAGCGAGTCTCTCTTGCTGATGCAAACGCATCGCTTCAGTCCGCTCAGTTTGCCCTTGAAGAGCTCCTGAATGATAACGATGCTGGTAATAAAGCATCTGTTCTTGCTCAGACTAATCTACAACAGCAGAATCTCATTGATACTGCTCGAAACAATCTTTTTAACACTGATCTTCAAGCCTATCCTGTTGACGATCCCGACAGAGTTCGTGGTGATGCTCCTGTGATTTCAGGAAATTATACCTGTGAAACCGAAGGGGAGTACGCCTTGAATGTGTACGCTTCTTCTACTATTTCTGGAGCCTCCATGAGATACTCTGGCCTTGAAGAAGGAACGGGGAGTGTTGTGACAGGTTCTTTTGGGTCGAAACTTGGACAATGCGGGCTCGAGCTTATTTTCCCCGAGAATTTTTCGAAACAAGAAGATTGGGTAATACCCATCCCTAATAATCGTTCCTCTCAATATTTCACGCGAAAAAAAGTCTATGAGAATGCAATCGAAGGAAAAAATCTAGTAATCAATCAAACCGAAGCCTCTCCTCAAGAAATCGCACAAGAACGTTCTCGTGTTGAGCAGGCACGCCTGCGGTATCAGTTGGCAGCTGAGAATTTAAGCAAAACGATTGTCCGTGCTACAGCTGCAGGAACTCTTGCTGGGTTCAATTTGGATGATGGACAGTTTGTCCTGTCGAATACCTCAGTCGCACAGATCAAGACGGTAGATCAGCTCGAGTTGGTGACCTATGTTGATCCAAAAGAAAAGATTTTTATCGAAGAAGGTTCGGAAGCAAGAGCGGAGGAAGCTCTAACCTTTGTTACAGCCATCGCTGGAGCCATTGATGTAAATACACGAAAACTCAAAGTGACACTCGCACCTCCTGTTGATCTAAAACTTATTGAAGGAACTCAACTTGCTTGTTCTATCAGTCGGAAAACTGACGCTACGGTCCTCGACGATAGTGGAGTGATTGTCCCTTTGTCTGCAATCTCCGTGATTGGAATCGATCCGTTTGTTTTCGAGATTACTTCAGAAGGAGTCGCTTCCAGAATGCCGATAACAACAGGAGCTCTTCTTGGAGAAACTGTTATTATTTACGGGATTGAAAGTTCTGTAGTGATCGCTGCTGATGCTCGAGGAATTCGAGATGGGGACGTACTTGAAGTAACCGATAAATAAGTCTATGTATTTCATGAGAAATAAAGTTTTTACAATTTTCCTACTCGTTCTTTCTATTATTGCCGGGTTGTATTCTGTATCATCTATTCCAAAAGAACTCTACCCAGAGATTAAGGTTCCTGTAATTATTGTCTCAACAATTTATCCTGGAGCATCTGCAACTGAGGTTGAAGAGACGGTAACAAATTCCCTCGAGAATGTGTTGATAGGGGGGCTTACGGGGGTAAAAGAAATCACTTCAAGTTCGCGAGAGGGTGTTTCAGTCATCGCAATCGAATTCGTACCGAGTGCTGATGCAAATGAAGTTTTGCTTGATGTAAAAGATCGTGTTGAGGCTAAACAAGGTGATCTCCCAACTGATGCAATCGAGCCGATCGTCACCAAAGTGAATTTTACAGATCAACCGATCTATACGGTTGCGCTGAGTTCTCAGTTGGCTTTCAACGAGCTTCGTACAAGAGCGGAAGAGATTGAAGATGAACTCCTAACAATTCCAGGAGTTTCTGATGTTTCTGTGAGTGGAATTCCTGAGCGAGAAATAACGGTCCTGCTTGATCCTCAGAAGCTTTCACAATATTCAGTGAGTCCGAATGATGTGGTTCGAGCAATTGGGAATGCCAAAAGAACCCTTCCTATAGGTTCAATTATTTTTGATGAGCGTGAGTACTCCCTGGATTTCTTTGCGGGAATTGATGATGCTGAGGATATTGGAAATGTAATCATCGATAATCGTATTCCTGGAACGACGCTCTATGTGAGGGAGCTCGTACAGTCGATCGAAGATGGAGTGTCAACGTACACCAGTAATTCACGGATCAGTTCTGATGGTTCTGAAGCATCTCAGCAGGCCATTGTTTTTAACGTGAAAAAACAAGAAGGAGGAAATATTCTTGATCTTACAAAAGAGATTGAAGCCAAGCTTCAGACATATGCAGAAGATAGGCCTGCAGAAAATATTAACTTTGTTGTTCTTTTTGATGCAGGAAAAGAGATTCAGACGAATCTTTCTGACCTTGTTCGTTCGGGAGTTCAGACTGTGCTCTTGGTTCTTCTCGTGATGGGTCTTATGGTTGGATTCCGTGAGTCGATCATTGCATCATTGGCGATTCCACTTTCATTCTTACTCGCTTTTATTGGGATGAACTTGGTTGGTCAAACCATTAACTTCATAACGCTCTTCTCGTTGATTATTGTAATTGGTATTCTTATCGATTCGGCAATTGTGGTAGTTGAAGGAATTCATGATTTCACAGCTGAAGGACAGTCCTTAGAACAAGCGATTGAGTCGACCATAAGAGAGTTCGGAAAACCAATTATCGCAGGGATGCTTACAACGATTTCTATCTTTGTCCCACTCATGTTGCTTTCTGGAGTTACGGGTCAGTTCATTGGAGGAATCCCAAGAGTGATCAATATCGTATTGATTGTCTCTGTGTTTGTGGCATTGGTCTTCATTCCGATTATTTCAATCATGCTTGCAAAAGTCACTATCCCAGACCCTAAGATCATCAAGAAATATCGAGAAAAAACTTTCAACACATTAAGCGTTTGGTATGCTGGCCTGCTTGAACGACTCCTTAATAATAGTAAAGCGAAGCGGAAACTCGTGTGGGTTCTTATCGCCTTGTTCTTTTCTTCATTTGTCTTGGTCGGAGCTGGACTGATTAAGTCAGAATTCTTCCCATCTGAAGCAATTGATCGTGTCTATATTGATTTCGAAACCAAGCAAGGGACAGTTCTTGAGGAAACATCGCGTCTGATTGCCGAAGTTGAAAAGATAGTAGCTAAGCAAATCCATATAACATCGTTCAGCACAACAATCGGATCGACAAACCCTTTCAACGAGAATGGAGGTACGGGTTCTCACTTCGCTCATATAATTGGAACGATTGATGACAAGAAAAACGGTCGTGTAACTGAATCCGATCTACGAGAAGCCTTCTCTGGAATCAATGAGTATTCGGTCCAGGTCTTTACTCCTGAGAACGGCCCACCAGTTGGCCCTCCTTTTCAGCTTAAAGTGAGTGGAAACGACTGGGATGATATTACTGTGGCAGCCGAAGCTGTAGCGCAACTTGCTCGAACTTTCCCGTCAGCCCGCAATGTTGACTCTGGAGTTGATACTGGAGTTATCGATATTAGACTTAATGTAATTCCTGAGCGGCTTGCCGAGTACGGACTAACATCATTTGATGTTTCTTCAATTTTGAGAACTGCTATCTTTGGAACTGAGGCAACGTCACTTCAGGTTGGTGCAGGATCAGATGTACAAGTGATGGTTAAGGTCGCACTCAATTCGAATGCTCGCTCACACCGAGAGAGTAATCAGATAACCTTTGATCAGATCAAAAGTATTCCTGTGAATACTTCTGTAGGGGAGGTTCTCTTGGGGTATTTTGTTGAAGAGGAGCTAACACAGGCGACTTCAGTCGCAAGACATATTGATGGAGTAAAGACTAAGACGGTCACGGCCTTCACTCGGGATGGATTCCTGCCAGTTGATATCGTGAGTGACTTTGAAAAAAGAGCCAATGAGCTCGAACTTCCTGAGGGTGTTGAGTATTCAATTGGCGGATCGACCGATGAGGGGGCGGAGGCTCTTAAGGAGCTCGTTTCGTCACTCGGGTTCGGAGTCCTTCTTATTTTCGGGGTTTTAATCTGGCAATTCGGGTCGCTACGAAGTGTTATTGTGATCCTGTCAGTGATCCCACTGGGACTTATTGGTGTTCTATATGGTTTGTTTTTCTTCGGTATGACACTCTCATTTACTGCACTTCTTGGATTCGTAGCGCTCGTTGGGGTAGTGGTGAATGATTCGATCATTCTGGTTGATGTGATGGGCAAGCTCAGGGTTCGTAATCCAGAATTGACGAAATACCAAGCAATCATCAAGGGTGCGACGATGCGACTTCGTCCAGTTATTCTCACTACGGCAACAACGGTACTTGGGATGGTTCCTCTCATCTTCGTCTCCGCAACTTGGAAGCCATTTGCCTTCTCCATCATCTTTGGGCTTTCGTTCGCGACGGTGCTGACACTACTTTTGGTGCCAATCTTGTACGGGAAGATAGGAAAATAGCTCCAATTCTCAGTGGTGAGGGTTTTCTCTATGCTACAATTACTTTCATATGAAACTCACTCTCCAAGAGATCAAGAAGAAATACCCAACAATCAATGTTAATGATAGGGGTGGAACTGATTCTTTCCAAGAAAATTTCCTTATTATTGAACGTGATCCTCTTGCTATCATTATTAAGCATCCAACAGAAGATTTGTATCTCATGGCGAAGTGGAAGAAAAGTACGTGGTATGGTTTTGTGACTGGTGGGATTGAAGAAGGAGATACACTTGAAGAAACAGTGAAGAAAGAAATCTGTGAAGAAACAGGATATAAGAATGTCGGGAAGATTATCAAAACAGACGAAGTCTCACACGGGCTTTTTTTCCATGTAATAAAAAAGGTTAATCGACTCGCCCACTACCATCTTGTTCTAACAAAGCTTGAAAATCTTGAGCAAGACGAAGTTTCAGAAGAAGAGAAATCTATCGCTGACTTCGTGTGGGTTCCGGCCCTCGAGGTGATGGAAACTTTGACTGAAAAAGATATGAAATCTCTCTGGAGGGTCTATCGGGAGAAGACTGGGATTCTGGAGTAAAAAGAAGACGAGTGATGTGCCTCTTTGTGGAAAAAAATAGTAAAAAAGTTAGTTTTTTTGGTAGAATAAAAGGATGAACGCCAAAAAGATCCTACAAAAAAGAAATTTTATTATTTTACTTACTTTTATCACTCCTTCCTTTATCTACGCTGCGTATCCGATTGGAGATGAGTTTATCCGATACGAACTCGAAGGTAATGTAGCCAACAGTGGGTCTGGAGGAGCAGTGTATGACTCTGTGCTTTCCGGAGCAGCAGAATTCACAAGTACATCTCAGGTTGGAGACAGTGCTGTGTCGTTCGGGGAGACAGGTGATTATGTTGATACAAAATATGGAACAGGAATTGATCCGTCAGTTCAGTCGATGAGTATCGCTCTTTGGGTATATAAGACTGCTGCATGTACATCATCGGATGCTCACGTCTTCGGAGCCAGTGGGCCATCTTCAAGTACACGAATGTATATAAGGTGTAGGAACGATTATTGGCAATATCGACTCGGAGGTGAGTCAGAGACGGTAACAGGAATGGCAGCGAGCATTAATGGGTGGGATCATGTAGTGCTTACCCTTGATTCTGATTCGGACAGAGCAACAATGTATATCAATGGAACTCAAGGAGCCGACAGTCTAGTTCCATCGTTCACCATCGGAAGAGACTTCTGGTTTGGTAACTTTAATGATGCTTCTCCTGAAGAAGGAGCCTCTGCAATCATAGATGAAGTAGCTATCTATACTGATGTTTTGACACCAGCTGAGGTGACTGAAATCTACACACAAACTCAGCTTGGCACTCCTGCTGCACCAATTAACTTAGAAGTAGAGCCTGTTGATAATGGTGCTTATCTTACATGGGTAGATCCTCGAGATATTGGAGTACAAAATCTAACTGACTATATTGTCGAGTACAAGACTAACGCAGCTGGATCATATTCGGTATTTGCTGACGGAACTTCAAATAATCGGTATGCAACAATAACTGGACTAACGAACGGAACTCTTTATAACTTCAGGGTAAGCGCGGTTAATGCGAGTGGAGCAGGAAATGCTTCTGCCATAACGAGCGCCACCCCAGATGAGGTGATTACTTGGGATGGATCAACAACAGCTTCTGTGACACAGACTACATCGACACTAGATATCGATTATACTGCAGCAGCAACTTTCCCTTATGCTAATGAGATTGGATTTGAGCTAGAAAACAGAGACACTGATGTTATCACAATGTCTGCTTCGACCGTCGCACTTACGGGTATTTACGACATTATGAATCTTGATATAATTGACAGTAATATAAATCTTTCTCTAGGGAATGATGCTTCGGGAATAACGTATTCTCCATTAACAGATACTCTCTTCACTATTCATAATGGAAATGGAAGTATCGAAGAGATTACCCGAGAAGGAGAGCTTATCCGAACCATTACGTGTGCTGGATGTGGCGATGTTGAGGGTATCGAATATCTATCTTCTACAATAAATGGTATTGGGCAGTACAGTCACACCTTCATGACGTCGTACGAGGGTACTGATAGTGCCATTAGACTTACAACGATTACCCCAGAGGAAACTTCATACTCTCCAGGGGCAATCTTTGCTACAGGACTGGGAGATCTTGGGAACTTAGGTCTCGAAGGTGTTGCTTACAATCCAGATGACGATGTTTACTATGTTATTCGGGAAAAAACTCCAGTCGCCTTGTACGAAGTTGATATTAACGGAGCCCCGGATGTCACTCAGATTTGTACCGGACAACTAGGAGGACTCAGTGATCTCTCTGATGTTGATTACTCGAATGGAGAACTCTTCCTTCTCAGTCATGAGAGTAATTCTATAACGCGAGTTACTCTTGATCCCTGTACCGTAACCGTTGATTCGATAGGTCTTAGCATGACACAGGCTGAAGGTCTTACATGGGATGATGAAGGAAGGAATTTGTATGTTATTGGAGAGCCTGATCAGTTTAGTCGATTCCGAGTAACCAATGTCACTTTCGGTTCAAATTTCGAGTCAGTAGTTGCAGACGGAACATACGATATGACTTCGTATGTTACAGACAAGAGCAACAACCGATTTTTATCAGACGTTCGGACATATGTTGTAGATGCAGGAGTTGCAACTCCAGTTATTACTTCTGTTGAAGTCGACCCAACCGAAACAACTCCATTTGAAATTAGTATAGATTTTGGTCGAGACGTTGTCGGGTTTGATGTAACAGATATCATCGTAGGGAATGGTGCTGTCAGTAATTTTGCAGGAGGTCCTCAAGTCTATACTGCTGATATTACACCTATCACAGGTGGGGAAGTGACTGTTAATATTGCAGCTGCCGCGGGAGCAGGAGATTCGAATGGTCTTACAACGTTAATAGCTACGCAATTCTCCATTATTTATGAGGACCCTGCCGTAACTTCATCTTCTAAAAAAAGCGGAAAAAGAAGAAGTTTATCAGGAGTGAGCTCACTGGTAGTTTCGGATCCTATCGTGTCTACTCAGCCGAAAGCTGATATGGGGAAAGTGCTGAGTGCTGCTGATATTATTAAGCTTTTGAGATCAGTTGGTATCGAGGTTACTGAGTCTCTTGCTGAAATAGTAAGTATAAGGTTAAGTTTGGGAAGAAATGCAACTCCGGGTGAAGTTGCTATGGATACTACTTGTCCTGCGTTCACTGGATTTTATCAAGAAGGAGATTCATCTGAAGAGGTTCGGAATATCCAGATCTTCCTGAATAGGGTTATAGGAACGGATCTTCCAGGAACGATGTTGTATGGACCCAAGACAATAGCAGCCGTGAAAGATTTCCAAATACGTGAGGCTCCATCTATTCTTGCACCCTGGGGAATGACAGAGGCGAGCGGTCGGTGGTATCAATCGACTCGAAAGCGAGCAAATGAGCTCTCTGGGTGTGAAGAGGTTGGAGTGACGCTTGATAACGGAATGGTTCTCGAGTAGTCTGAAAGTGATATTTGAAAATAAACAAAACCGCAATAAGCACGTTGCGGTTTTTTGTGTATGTCTTGTATACTATGAAGTATGGAAGCACTTCTTATTTACCCGCATCAGCTATATAAAGTTCACCGAGGCCTCAAGAAAGAAAGGAAAGTTATTCTTGTTGAGGAGCCACTATTCTTTACTGAGCGTGCAGTTCATAGGCAGAAACTGATGCTGCACAGACTATCAATGAGATCGTATGCTCGAGTTCTCGAAGATCAGGGGTTTAATGTTTCGTACTTGAATCTTGAAGAGATTCAGGATCAACAATCCCTCGTGAAGATCCTTAAAAAAGAAAAAATAACCAGTTTAATAGTAAGTGACGTAACTGACGACTGGCTAGAGCGACGTATTGAGCAGCTCGCACAATCTCTGGAAGTCTCGCTCGTGTGGATTACTTCACAGCTTTTTATTCTAGAAAAAACCGAAGCCAAAAAAAGATATATCGATTCAAAAAAGTTTATGAAAACTTTTTATCGCTCTCTCAGGATTGATAAGAATGTTCTTATGAATAAGAGCGAACCTGAAGGAGGGAAGTGGTCATTCGATGAGGATAACCGCAAAAAGCTCCCAAAAGATATTTCACTGCCTTCTGAGATCACTGAGGTTCAAGGTGAGGATGTTGATGAGGTAAGAGAATGGGTCAATCAGCTTTCAGGAGAAATCTACGGTGAAGATATTTTTTGGATTCCGTTTACTCACGCTCAAGCGGAAGCGTATTTGGAAGTCTTCCTGAAAGAGCGTTTCGAGAAATTTGGAGATTATGAAGATTCAATCAGTAAGGACCATGCCAGAATTTTTCACTCTACTTTGTCACCCATGATTAATATCGGACTTCTTGATCCGATGATGGTTATTGATCGGGCTATCAACTTCGCCAAAGAGAATGGTACTCCTCTTAACAGCCTTGAGGGATTCGTGAGACAAATTCTTGGGTGGAGAGAATTCATTAGAGCATCATACGAAGAGGACGGTCAGACCATGCGTACTAAGAACTTCTGGAATCATACAAAAAGTCTTCCGAAGTCTTTTTGGAAAGGAACCACAGAGATTGATCCTGTTGATGATGCTATAAAGAGAGCTTTACGATTTGGATATAATCACCACATTGAGCGACTTATGCTTCTCGGGAATAGTATGCTATTGCTCGAAATTCACCCAGATGAAGTGTATCGATGGTTTATGGCGATGTATGTCGATAGCTATGATTGGGTGATGGTCCCTAATGTGTATGGAATGAGTCAGTTTGCAGATGGTGGTATTTTTGCAACTAAGCCTTATATTTCAGGGGCTAATTATATTAAGAAGATGTCACGCTATCCAAAAGGTAACTGGGAAGAAATTATGACGAGTCTCTATTGGTGCTTTATTAATAAGCATAAGGACTTTTTCTTATCGAATCCTAGGCTTGCGATGATGCCAAGGATTCTTGAAAAAATGGGAGAAGAAAAAATAGCCCGACATGCGTCATGTGTTGAGGAGTATGTAAGAAAAACACAAAATACGTAGTCCACTCTTATCTGCTATACTTTTGTTATGTCATTCTCTGTATATATCTTAAGGTGTGTCGATAAAACGCTTTATACGGGTGTCGCTAAAGATGTAAAAAAAAGAATTGAAGAACATAATACCCATGAGAGAGGAGCTAAGTACACGCGAGCTCGAAGACCTGTAGAACTTGTATATACGAAAGAGTATGAGAATCGCTCAGAAGCACAAAAAGAAGAGTGTCGCATAAAAAAACTCACCCGCAAAGAAAAGTTTACTCTCATAGGCTAGAGTCATCTTGAAGAATACGAAGCTATTATTTCCAGAAAGTAATCCAACCAATCATCTTGCTCAGAAAGTTGGAAAGCCACGATTGTGATTTTTCTAGAGAATTTGCTTTCTCTAATTCTGGGATTTCTTTATTAAGATCTTCAATCTTTTTTTCGACAGACTCAATTTGATCAAGAATTGCTTGGATCTCGGAATCTATAACGACAGGTTCTTTCGGAGTTTCTCCGGCTCCATCTTCACGGTCTTTAGTACACTCTCCTTCATAGAGAAATTCTGCTTCAGCATTTGTAAGTTCACACATATTCCCGAAGGTTTTATTTTCAGATGAGGGACATGGGATTGTAATACAACGAATTCCAGTATCTTTTTTTCCACAGACAGGATCATACTGAGCCGTACAAAACTGGTTCTCCTCCTGAGCATGAAGATTTGTGAGGGTGAATCCAAGCAATAATGGGATAACTAGCGTGAACGTAAGGGTATTTTTCATATAAGAAAGTATAGCATTATGATATAGTTATAGATATGAAATATTTCTCAAGTATTGTAATCGCCATCTCCGTTTTGATCATTATCTGGATTATTTTGAGTTATATCATCGATAAAAAGATACAAGAGCCAGTATATGTTGTTGTCGAAGAGAAGGAGGGATATGAAGTAAGAAGATATGACCCTTATCTTATTGCAACGGTAACGGTTGAGGGTGAGACATCGAGTAGGAGATCAGGTAAGGCCTTTAGGCTTCTCGCTAACTACATCTTTGGAGGAAACAGCACGAAAACTTCAATCGAGATGACAGTCCCCGTTCAGACCGAGGCTGTGCAAATAGAGATGACCGCACCTGTTGCTACCGAGCAGAATGGGTCTATTCTAACGATGTCGTTCGTGCTTCCCCAGCGATTCACTCTTGAAAATGTTCCTAAGCCCTTAACTCCAGAAGTGAGTCTCCATCAAAAACCCATGACGATTACCGCAACAAAGAGCTTTACAGGGTTAGTAAGGGGCGAGCGCTCACGGGTCATGGAACAAGAATTTCTCAAACAGATAAGATCTGATGGTCTAGAAGAAGTCTCATCTCCTCAAATTCTTCAGTACAACCAACCTTGGATCTTCCCGTGGTTTAAGAGAAATGAGGTGAGTATAGAGATTAAAGGGTAGGATGCCGTAAATTTTCTTGTATGCTCAGTATTTTCTTTCCCAAAAAAAAGAAGAAAAAAAGAAGGACTTCGCCGCAGGTTTCTTCTCAAGAAGGTTTTTTATATAAGAGATATCGGTCAGAAGCGGAAAGTATTTTGAAGAAAAGAACGAAAGAGATCGCAGAAATATATACCTTTGATTATAATCGTGTTGTTATCAAGGATACTAAAACAAGATGGGGAAGTTGCTCATCAAAACGTAATATAAACCTCCATTATAAGCTTATGTTTCTTGATGATTTTCACAGAGACTACGTAATTATCCATGAGCTATGCCACTTGAAACAGATGAACCACTCGAGACTCTTTTGGGATGAGGTCGCTGCTATCTTTCCTGAGTATAAAAAAGCCGCTGTATATATGAGAAAGCTCCAGCCCCAGAGTGTTCTTCCACAAACAGGGATCAAAAATTAAGAATGAGCGAGAGTTATTTTTTCGAGAACAACCCAGCCAGACTCTTGAAGAATTTTTTCAGCCTCATTCATACTTGCACCTGTCGTGCAGACATCGTCGATTAAAATGCAGGGAGATCCTGCAGATATTTGATCTACTTTACGAGTAATCCGGAACATTCCTTCTGCAGATTCGAGACGTTCTCTTCTATGAGTGAAGCCCGATTGGTGAAGTGTGCGTGTGTGCTCTAAGAAGTCAGATCCGTCTAAGAGTTTTATAGGTTGAGTGTTTTCTCTTATTGCTCGGGAGATATTTTTTGTAACGTCATATCCACGTTTCCTGAGACGATTTTTTGTTTGAGGAATAGGAATAAGGTAGATGTTTGAATCTGAGATTTTTTTTGTTACGAGATAAGAAGCAATGATCCTTCCCGTGAAATAAAAGAAAAGTGTGTTGTTGTATCGCTTGAGTTCTTCAATAAGATTCTTGACGGAAGGGTTTTTGTACTGGAGAAAGAAGGTAATTCCACAGTGCGTTTGGGGAAAAGGTGCGAAATGCTTGATGAATACTTCATAAATTCGGGGAATGTCCTGCTTATGAGGAGGACATGGAAAAAGAATGTTACGAACCGAGCGGAGAAGTGGGGGTAAAAAGCCTTTCATAGTTTTTTAAGCATATGCTATACTAGCGATAAAGTCTATGGCAATTTTAGATTTCCTCTTCAAAGGAGTGGGAAAAAATAAGAATAACAGTATCATTGGAATCGATATCGGGTCCTCGGCTATTAAAGTTGTTCAACTTCAGCGTAATAAAAACAAAGCCGTTCTGGAGACATACGGAGAGCTCTCTCTCGGTCCCTACATGAATCGTGAAATAGGAAGAGCTACTAAGCTCACTCCTGAACAGATCGTCCAGGCACTTCAGGACCTTTTTCGTGAGGCTAATATTACAACACTGAGTGCTGGTCTTTCTATCCCTATGAGGCAAAGTATGGTCACCGTTCTTAAGTTACCTCGTGTAGACCAACAACAACTCAAAACAATGGTCCCTCTTGAGGCTCGTAAATATATCCCTGTCCCAATTGGCGAAGTCACTCTTGACTGGTTTGTTATTCCTCAGGTGAGCACTCAAGATGCCGAAGGAAATCCGCTTCCAATCGAGGTTCTTGTTGTTGCAATTCATAATGACGTTCTACAGGAGAATACTCAGATTGTTACAAGTACTGGAATGCAAGATGTATTTTTTGAAGTTGAAATGTTTAGTTCAATTCGAGCTATTTCCGATACACAAGACACAAGACCGATGCTGATTTTGGATATGGGTGCTGGAGCGACTAAGCTTTACATTTCTGAACGAGGAATTGTGAGGCAATCACATGTTGTTAATAAAGGAGGGCAGGATATTACGCTTAATCTCTCGAGAGCTCTTGGAGTTTCGGTAGATTTTGCAGAAGATATTAAGCGACAAGGAAAACAAAATAGCGTCGAGCATCTGAAGGCTCTTCATGATGTTTCTGATCTTGTTCTTCAGCCTATCTTCCGAGAAGTAAACAGCGTTATTCTAGATTACGAAAGGAAAGCAGGAAAAGTAGTTGAAAGAATGGTCCTTACGGGAGGAGGGGTACTCCTTGATGGCTTTGTAGAAAGAGCCAACGAGCATTTCAGAATTCCGGTAGAGACTACAAAGCCTTTTGATAAGATTGAAACACCAGCCTATTTGTCTGCAATTCTTGTAGATGCCGGTCCGAGCTTTGCCACAGCGGTTGGTATTGCTCTGAGAAAGCTTCAGCAGATGGGGTAATGAGGTGGTTCAGGAGATCAAACCTGTTGAAAGCTTTTCATTGCTGTTTTTAAAATATGCTATAATAATGAACAGTATTATGGCTCAAGAATTTCAAACAAGCTTCATTCCAACCGGTAAACAAACCTCGACTTCATCGGGTATGATTCCTGGTGGGTCATTCGGCGCCAAAAAAGATATTCTTGGGACAATTCTCTTCCTGGTAACTCTGGTAATTTTTATTATAACAGCACTCTACACTGGCTATAGCGTTTGGTATGAAAAAAAACTCGCTACAGAAATCGACCAGCTCAAGGTGGAGCTTGCAGAGATTAAAAAAAGTGTTGTAGATGGAGAGATTGATGCTGTTGAGAAAATGAATAATCGTTTGAAGCAATCAGCAGATCTTCTTTCAAGCCACCTTGCACCTATGCTCCTTTTTGGAATCCTTGAAGATGAGACGCTTCCGACCGTTACATTCAGTACATTTCTTTTTGAAGCTGATGGTCAGAATTATCAAATAACCGCAGCAGGACAGGCTGCGAACTTCGAGTCTATTGTGTACCAGTCTGATGTCTTTGGGGAAACTCCTGCATTCCGAGATGTTCTCTTTTCAAATCTCCAGCGAACTCCCGAAGGGAATGTAACCTTCTCATTCAGTACTTTCCTTACGGAAGAGAGTATTAGGTATCTTTCAAGAGACTTTAGTGTTCTAGACCGAGAAGAAGCAGAGATTTCAGAAGACCCAGATCAAGCTGCAACAGTGAGCGAAGAAGAGGGTGAAATAGCAGAGGACCAAGTGCAACAGGCAGATGTTTCAGATCTAAATGCTATAGATGACACTGCCCCTGCAGTTACTCGTACAACCTCTGGGCAGAACTCTAACCTTAACGAATCATAGTATGAAATTCTTCCAAGTCATCCTTCTTATTGCTTCAATTATAATGTTTATGGTTATTATTGACCCGAAAAGATCTGTTATTGAAGACTTAGAAAAGTCACGTGACGAGTTCGAAGTTGTTCGAGGTCACGGTCAAAAACTTCAAGAGACAAAAAATCAGCTTATTGATCGTTTCAAAGGTGTTTCGCCAGAAGAAATTGAACGATTGAGGCAATTTCTTCCTGACACGGTAGACAACGTGAGACTCCTTGTTGATATCGATGCTATTGCAAAGAGAAAACGATTGACTATCACCAATATCGACATAAATACTGAGGAAGCAACTCAAGAGCAAGAAAGTGAAGATCAGGGCGGGATAGGAAAGGTAAGTCTAACGTTCACTTTTGTTTCATCGTATGATGCGATGAAAGATATTCTGGCGGAACTTGAAAGATCACTGAGAGTTGTAGATGTCCGAAAAGTTGAGGTTGCAACAGGTGCTGATCCGAATACTTTCGCAACAACACTTACTATTGATACTTATTGGCTAAGATAATACATATGGGAAATAAAACTATCATCGTACTTATAATTATCACACTCGGAATTTTCTTCTATGCTCTTTTTATAAAAGATCCTGTTGAATCTACCGATGGAGATCTCCTTGTTAGGGATAATCAACTTATCAGTGCGGAATCGCTCGGACGTGAAATTATTCAAGCTCTCTCTAAGATAGAAAATATCGAACTCAATACTGAGATCTTCAGTCGGCCTGCCTACGTGAGACTTGTTGATCTTAATCAACCAATTCCTGAGCAGGATCCTGGAAAAGCGAGTCCTTTTGACCCTATCGATCGAACGTTCTTCACTGGAGTTAGAAAAGTAGATCCAAATGCCGTAACCGAAGCTATTCAGACGGGTACAGTAGCACCAGAGAGTACAGAACAAGAAGAGCCAGTCGCAGAAGTAACCTCTTAATTCTATGGATTTTCTTGATTTTCTTTTACAAAAAGGTGTCCTGACTGATAAAGATATTGCAGAGGTGAAGAAGGCTGTTTCTGAAGACAAGCAAAATCTAGAACTTGCTCTTCAGGATAGGGGTCTCGACGATCTTACTATCCTCAATCACAAAGGAGAGTTTTATGGATACCCAGTGAGTTCTGTTCAGGCTAAGTCTATCGGATACGATACTTTGAAGATTATCCCTGAAGAGTCTGCAGCACACTACCAGATGGTTCCACTCGATATGAAAGATGGTCTTCTTGAGGTCGGAATGGTTGATCCAACCAGTATCGAAGCAAAAGATGCCTTGAGTTTTATTACAGCCAAAGAGGGTCTTTCATATAAGATCTTTGTGATTGCCGAAGTTACTTTCGACGAAATGCTGAAGACATATAGTGGGCTTACAGGGCAGGTAAAGGACGCTCTTGATGATCTTACTCCAGAGATAAATATGGATGAAACACTCCTGAAGAATTCACCAAAAGATTCAAAACAGATGGCCCAAAATGAAACTCAGATTATCGAAGATGCTCCAGTTACGAAGATTGTTGCTACTGTGCTTCGTTACGCAGTTGAAGGAGGTGCCTCTGATGTTCATATTGAGCCTCTTCGTGAGCAGGTTCGAGTGAGGTTCCGAGTTGATGGAATTCTTAATACAAGTCTGATTCTCCCAAGAAACGTTCAGGAAGCAGTGGTTGCGCGTATTAAGATTTTGTCTCGAATGAAACTCGATGAGAAGCGTAAACCTCAAGATGGACGTTTTTCTGCAAAGATTGATGGTAGAAAGATTGATTTCCGTGTCTCAACATTTCCTGTGTATTACGGTGAGAAAGTCGTAATGCGTATTCTTGATCAAGAAAAAGGAGTGAAGCCGATTGATGAAATTGGGCTCTCTCCACGATATTTAGAAATGCTCAAGAAAGCAATCAGTAGGCCCTATGGGTTAATTCTTGTTTCTGGACCAACAGGATCTGGTAAGTCAACAACACTCTATTCACTTCTGAATGCTGTTGATCGTGAGACAAAGAATGTACTCTCACTGGAAGATCCGGTCGAGTATAGTCTTGATGGAGTCAGTCAATCACAGGTTCGAAGTGAGATTGGGTACACGTTTGCGAACGGTCTTCGTACGACACTCCGTCAAGATCCTGACATTATTATGGTTGGGGAGATTCGAGATGCTGAGACTGCAGGGCTTGCTATCCAGGCAGCGCTTACGGGTCACTTAGTGCTCTCTACTATTCACACCAATACATCAACAGGTATTGTTCCTCGACTTATTGATATGGGTATTGATCCGTATCTTATTACACCGACACTTATCCTTGGAATTGGTCAGCGATTGGTACGAAAGATTTGCCCTGATACTGGAAGGGAAATGCCTATTGAAGGTGCGATTAAGAAAAAGATTGAAGAAAACTTCCAAGGGCTTCCACAGGAGTTTCACTCAGAAATTCCTAAAGCTGAAAGTGTCCTCAAAGCTATCCCGAGTGATGCGTGCCCTCGAGGAACTCAAGGGCGAGAAGCTGTCTTTGAAATGTTTGAGATGGATCGTGACGTCGAAAAAGTTATCCTTAATAATCCTGTAGAAACAGCTATTTTTGATGCTGTACGTGAGAAGGGTCTTGTTACTATGCGGGAGCACGCGATTATCAAGGCTCTGGAACACAAGATTCCTTTTGAGGAAATCAATAGTCTCTAGTGTGATATACTTTTATTATAACTTTCTTATTTTATGAATCATCAAGAACTTCTCAGCGAAATAGTACGTCGAATTGTCCAGCAAGAAGGATCTGATATTCATCTTGCCGAATCAAGACATCCATCAATTAGAGTTAATGGGGAGCTTACAGCCCTTACTGATTTACCGGTACTTGGGCAAACAGATATGGAAGCTTTCTTTGATATATTTCTAACGGATCCAAAGAAAAAAGAATTCCTTGATCGAAAAGAAGTTGATTATTCCTATCAGCATGCACTTGGTCGATTTCGAGGAAATGGATTTGTTCAGCAAGGAAGAAATGGAATTGTCCTCCGCCTAATTCCTGATGAAATCAAGACATTGAGAGAGCTTAATATCCCTGAGAGACTTGAACAATTCGCCGAGGTGAAGCAAGGGTTCTTCTTGGTAGTTGGGCCCGTTGGGCAAGGGAAGACAACTACGCTTGCTGCGCTCATTGATAAGATCAACGCCGATCGAGCAGAGCACATCATTACAATTGAGAATCCAATTGAATATTTGTATAAACCAAAACGCTCAATCGTCGATCAGCGTGAGGTAGGTATAGATACTAATGCTTTTAATACGGCTCTCGTGAGTACACTCCGACAAGATGTTGATGTTATTTTGGTGGGTGAGATGCGAGATCAAGATACCATGTCTGCGGCACTTACTGCTGCTGAGACCGGTCATCTTGTTTTCTCGACACTTCATACCAATAATGCTTCTCAAACTATTGATCGAATTATTGATACATTTCCTGCCGGACAGCAGAACCAGATACGGCTTCAGCTTGCTTCAGTGCTTACGGGGGTGTTCTCACAACGCTTGATTCCTCGTATTTCAGGAGGGATGATTCCAGCTTTTGAATTGATGATTAATAATAATGCGGTGTCTAATCTTATTCGTGAAGCACGGACCCATGAAATTGATACCGTGATCGAAACGGGATCAGATTCTGGAATGATTGATATGAACCGATCGCTTGCTGAGCTTGTACGTCGAGGAGAGATTTCATTCGAAAGCGCGCGTATCCAATCACTTAATCCTCAAATGTTAGAAAGACTAATCTAAAAATATATGTTATTTATTTACGAAGCAGTTACTGCCGAAGGGCAAGATAAAAAAGGAACCATCGACGCAATAAGTCGAGAAGCTGCTATTAACGCTTTGCAGCGAAGAGGATTCATCATTTCTAAGATTGTTGATTCTGATAAAAATAAGAGTATTTTTGACATGGAGTTCACCATGTTCCAGAAGGTGAAGCAAAAAGATCTTGTAATTGTTTCAAGACAGTTCGCTACTCTCTTTGGAGCACAAGTTTCAGCCCTTAAGATCTTCCAGCTTCTTGGATCAGAAGCAGATAACAAAAAACTAGGACGAGTCCTCATGGATGTTACTGATCAAATTCGGGGTGGAAATTCAATTGCCTCATCGATGGCGAAGCATCCAGATGTGTTTTCAGATTTCTATGTAAGTATGGTGAAAACAGGAGAGGAGTCAGGAAGACTTGATCAGACGTTTGATTTCTTAGCTGAGTATTTGGATCGATCATACAAGGTGATTAGTAAGGCTAAGAATGCTTTGGTGTATCCTGCTTTTGTAATCTTCACGTTCTTCGCGGTAATGATTCTGATGTTCACTGTGGTAATCCCCAAGATTTCAGGAATTCTTACAGAGTCGGGACAAGACATTCCCTCGTACACAAAAGTTGTTCTTGGAATTAGTAATTTTTTGACGACTCCAATTATTTGGGCACTCGGGATTCCCGTTACTATTCTTCTTGGGTGGCTCTTCATTAGGTGGACAAGAACTCCAGAAGGAGCCCATGCTTTCGATGGGTTCAAGCTCAAGGTTCCGTACCTAGGACATCTCTATCGAATGCTCTACCTCTCACGACTTGCTGATAATATGAACACGACGCTTTTGAGTGGGATTCCAATGATTAAGTCACTTGAGCTTACCCGTGATGTTATCGACAATAATGTTTTTAAATCAGCAATTAACCAAGCCATCACTGAGGTGCAAGCAGGAAGCTCAGTATCTGCCTCTTTCTCGAAGCATCCCGAATTTCCGAACGTTCTTGTGCAAATGATGAAAGTTGGAGAAGAGACAGGAAACCTAGGGAAAATCCTGAAGACTCTTGCAGACTTCTACGAGCGAGAAATGCGTCAAGCAGTAGATACTCTTGTGGGTCTTATTGAGCCGATTATGATTATTACGCTTGGGCTTGGAGTGGGAATACTTCTTGCGTCAGTACTAGTTCCAATCTACTCAATCAGTAGTAGCTTCTAGAATTCTTCCGATTTCGTTGTTATTGCAGAAAAAACTTCACCCACTCTACAGGATGTAGTATTCGTGAAGTTTTTTCTTTGCGCCTTGAACTCGTTTGAATTCTAGAAACTGGTTAGCTCACGTATTAAGTCTGGCTGTTCTTCAATTTTTAAGACTATTTTTATCTATAATTTTCTTACCTGTTTCTGCCTCAATTTCTTTGCGGGCAGTTCCTGTAATTCCTCGTATACGCTTATCAATCCAATCTTGCGGGTAGTCCTTCTTGGAGTAGGTCTCTTTTGCACGATTTACAGCTTGTTCAGGATCAGCAATTTCATCAATACGCTCCTTACCTACTTTTGCAGCCATCTTTTGAAAGGTTCGGCTTTTGGTGAGGGGATTGATTGAATGATGCGGAGAGTGCCTTCAACGTCAGACAGATCAGTTTCTTGTTCTTTTCCATCAGATGCGGTTAATTTCAACTGTACGATATTTTCGTACAGTTGAGTTGCCCTTCGGCTGTAATTTTCTTCTTGAGATCACTTCAATATCTCCTTGGGTTGTTGCTTTCTGAGAGAATGGCAATAACAGAAAAGAACCACTTTTCTTCATGTCATGATTTTCGTATTTCAGTTTGTTAAAATAGGGTGTTTCCTTGATTTTTATTATTCATACTATTGTAGTTAGTGTGCTTTACCGTACCTTGCATATCAAATATTCCTGCTTGTTTGTGAGGACTCTACACGTTGCCATCCTGCACACCTTTGATTCTCTCACACCCACATGAACAAAAAGTAACAAGAGTCACTAGGGGCTCAATTTGCAAAAGAGTAGTTTCTTGCTATAATATTTTTATCAATACGAAAAGGGTCCCGAACGGTTAATTGCCTAAGGCCCCCTTTTTTTTATTTCGAAATCTTCCTCTTGATGTCATTATCTTCAAGAAAAGCAAAATTCTTCCTACTGAGGCTCTTGTAGAGAGAGGATGCATATTTCCTGTTGGGGAAGAGTATTTTTTCAAATTTATTCTCCTCTAAAAGAAAATCAACGAGCATCCTGTAGTCTCCATCTCCTGAGATAAGAATGACCTTATCGAATTCTTCTCCCTTGTAAAGCTTTTTCATGATGGTGAAAATTATATCAGAATCAACATTTCCTTTCTTTTTACCAAGCATTGCTGAATTATGTTCACGAAATTTGAGTATCATACCTGCTTGTTGAATAGAATCATACAAGTCCTCGTTCTGGTCCCGTACGTACCCTAAGAAGTAATAGATTTCATGAGTATTGTATTTCTGCTTGAGGTAGATGCTGAGCTTATATAGATCTGCTTCCCAAGGTTGATCAGAACTTCTCGTTCCCATATATAAGTTTTGACCGTCTATGAAGGTAATATTTTTCATTAAGTAAGTCTCTCACACTCACATGAACAAAAAGTAACAAGAGTGGGGTGTGATTGTTTTCCACATGCTCATATCGGCAAGATGAATAATTAGGCTATAATAATAGTATGTTTGAATGTTTTTGACGGACAGACTAAATATATTTCGATATATTTACTAGTAAATTTATTAAACTTTAATTTATACAATTATGAAACAATCAAAAGGATTTACCCTTATCGAACTTCTTGTTGTAATTGCGATCATTGGAATTCTTTCTTCAATCGTTCTTGCTTCACTTAATACTGCGCGATCGAAGGGACAAGATGCTGCTGTAAAGGCAAACCTATCAGGGATTCGAGTTGATGCGGAGATTACATATGACGACGCAGATCCTAACAGTTACGAGACTGTGTGTGCAGATGTGGATTCAACAGTTGAGGCTGCATCAGAGGCTTCAGCAGGAACAGCTACTTGTGATGATGATAATGACGAATGGATTGTTTCAGGAGAGCTATCTGATGGTAATTTCTGGTGTGTTGATTACACTGGTGCCTCAGAACAAACCACAGGTACTCATGCTACAGGAAGTGGAGCTATGACCTGTTCATAATCCTAACTTAGTTAAGATTAACTCAAAACACCTTCCGAGGTGTTTTTTGTTACCTGGATTTTTTTTGTGATACAATAATTTGTACTATGACAACAATTCTTCTTGGGAGTATCTTTTTATTCGGGCTTATTATTGGTTCATTCTTGAATGTGGTTGTGTTGCGTTGGGGAGAGAAAACTCTCGGTGGAAGATCTGGATGTATGACCTGTATGAGAACGCTCTCATGGTATGAACTTGTTCCTGTGCTGAGCTGGATTTTGCAACGAGGGAAGTGTCGAGGATGCAAAGATAAGATCTCGTGCCAGTATCCGCTGGTTGAATTAGCTACGGGGCTTGCGTTCGTCTTCGGGTCTATTGCGTATTTTGTGGTAGGAGATATTTCACTTGTGTTCGGACTGTCTACGGGCGTGATTATAGGGTTTATCGCACTCCTGGTTGCTCTCTCGATGCTCGTGGCGATCTTCGTGTACGACCTCAAGCATCAGCTTATTCCAGATGGGTGGTCGCTGACCTTCGCACTTGCTTCGCTTGTGTACTCGGCAACAATCTTCACCTCAGCAGGAGCTCTGTGGACGAAAGATTTCTGGTGGCATCTTGCCGCTGGACCAATTCTGTTCTTGCCGTTTTACTTATTGTGGAAGGTCTCTGACGGAAGATGGATCGGGCTTGGTGATGGGAAGCTCGCTGTCGGTATAGGGTGGCTCCTTGGATTATCGCTCGGGCTTTCAGCTGTTGTTTTCTCATTCTGGATTGGAGCAATCTTCGCAATTATTATGATTATTATTCAGAAATCATTTTCCAAATTCTCTAAAGAAGAACTTACCATGAAAACAGCCATTGCTTTTGGGCCCTTCATGATCATTGCGACACTCTTAGTATTCTGGTTCGGGATGAATACCTTACAGTTTATTGATGCTCTTGGGAGAATCTCTTTCTAATTATTATACACAGAGAGATCACTCTCTTGGTATATGTCCTAATTGTCTGTGATATACTGATGTATATGAAACGTATTCCAAAAGACGCCGGGTTTACGCTCCTCGAAATGCTGATTGTTATTGTCATTATTTCGATTCTTCTTATTGTAGTGCTCTTTAATTATAGAGATGTCGAGAATAAGAGTATCTTGAGGAATATTGCATACGAGGTCGCATTGACCGTGCGAGAAGCACAGAGTTATGGGCTTGGAGTGAAGAAGTATGCGCCGGGTGCAGCGGTTGGAGGAAACACTGGGCTCTTCGAAAAGTCATATGGTGTACAGGTAAATACTGGTGCGACTGAAGCGAAGACTATCTATCTTTTCAGTGATACTGAAATTGAGGATGGTCTTTGTAGTGATTGTACGGCGGGTACTTGTCCTGGAACAGGAGAGTGCAGGCAAAGTCTCCTGCTCCATAGTGGTGCTGAGATTAAAGACATTTGTTTGAGAGGGTTAGATTATGGATTCGAAGAAGACGTAACTACTTCTGGAGTTACCGAGTTATGTACGAGTGGCTCTAAATTCTATTCTGCAGCGGTGCGATTCAAGCGTCCGAATCCTGATGCTCAGTTTACTGCCATTGATGAAAACGATGGTACTTTAACGAGAAGTAATGTAACGAATGATATTCAAAACGGAGGAACCATGACTATCACTCTGTTTAATCCACGGAGTCCAGATTATGTTCAGAATATTGAAATTACAACGATAGGTCAAGTAAGAGTATATGGCGATGATGCATAATAAAAAAGAAAAAGGGTTTACACTCCTTGAGATGCTTATCTCTATAACGCTTTTTTCTTTTGTTATGATTATTGCTCTCAGCGCAGTCCTTACCATTCTTGATCTAAATCGAAAGACTCAGTCTCTCGCTGCGGTAACAAATAGTATGAACTCTACCCTTGATAGTATGGTGCGACTTTTGAAGAGTGGAGAAAGAAATTTCACTGGAAGCGGAGTCCTTGGGTGTCCTGATTCACGAATCACATTTAATTTCTATGATATCGAAGGAATTTATGATGATGACGTTGCTATGTGGGATGTTATTTATGCTTATAATTGTGATGATGAGGCAATCTATCGAAGCATGAAAAAAGTTGGTGGTGGTGGGGGTGATCAATTTATCCGTCTCACTCCAGAGGGAGTGAATATTACGAAGGCAACGTTCGATGTAACGAGTGAGTGTCAGGATAAAGTTGGGATTCTTATGGAGGGGGTCGCAGGAGCAAATAAGACAGAAACAGACTTTACTATTCAGACGACTGTGACGAGAAGAAGTGTGGTTGGAACAGGAAGCTGTACTTAAAATCCTATGAAAAAAATCCTCTGCAAAAATCAAAAAGCCTTCACCATTATCGAAACACTCGTAGCGATATTTATTTTGTCATTGTCAATTACTGGCCCGCTATTCTATGTGTCTAATACCTTTCAGCTTGCGCGAATCTCAAAATATAAGATGACGGCTTACTTCCTTGCTACTGAGACTCTAGAGGAAATAAAATACAAACGAGATATAACCCTCGGAACACCAACTGTAGGAGAAGTTGATGATGATGATTGGATTGAAGACATTGAGTCTTCTTCTGGAGGTTCAGATTATTTCGACTGGGATAAGGATAGTAGTAGATTTATAGCTTGTCCATTTTCACCCACAAATCCTTGTGGGGGTTTGGGAATTAACGTCGATGATGGTTATATTTATGATGGAGGGTACTCACCATCGCCTTTCTATAGATATGCTGAAATCATTGAAACAGGAAGTCCGAGCGAGCGAAAGATCATTGTGACGGTCGGATGGGATGATGGAATTATCACAGGTGATCTTCAGGTCACCGAGTACATTTATGATTTTAATGCATAGTATGAATAACGTTTCTTCAATAAAAAAACAAGGATTTACACTGCTCTATTCCCTTATTATTTCGAGTCTGATTCTTGCAACAGTTTTGTCTATTGTGAATGTCGCTCTTAAGCAAAACAATATTACAGGCCTCAGTGAGCGTTCACAGGTTGCGTTCTATGCTGCGAACTCAGGGATGGAGTGTGCACTCTATTGGGTGCTTCATGGTCGTTCTGTTGACTCGAATTCAGTAGAATCGATTCCTCTCTTTAAGATCCCTCGAGGAGATAATGAAAGCTTTTCTGGACAATACGACAGTCCTCTTCTTTCCAATGACGATGACACCATAACAATAAGAACAGATGATGATGATGTGTTACCTCCAATAAAATGTTTTGGGAATAATATTGTTAAGGATCCTGATGTGTACGGTTTTAATACGCAGTATTCGTTCTACAGCAGAGGGAATTGGTTTGACGCAATTCGGGGGGATAAATTATACACTGATGGAGTCGGAGCAAGTCTCGAGCAGCTTTGCGGGAAAGGCTTCGTTAATTCTGAGTCTACATCTATTCCTGAAGAGGACTACAGGGTCTGGCTGTTTAGAGTAATAATGCCCGAAGGTCTAGGAGCGAGTATTGATGATCCTTGTGCTGAGGTTGCCGTTTGTCGGCGATTAGATAAAGCTCACCTCTCTATTTCATCAAGAGGATATAATACGTGCGATATCTCTTCTAAGGATGTCGTCGAGCGTGCAGTGAGGTTGATCCAGCTCTAAAATTTAGATTTTTATACCCTATGGACAAGACATCATCTCAGAAAAGAATCACGAAGCTCCGGAGTCTCATCAACTATCATCGTGAGCAATATCACGTGTATGATCGCGAAGAGATTCCCGAGACAGCACTCGACTCTCTTAAGAAAGAGCTCGTTGATCTTGAATCGAAGTTCCCAGAATTAATAACTTCCGATTCTCCGACTCAGAGGATTGCAGGGAAACCACTCGATAAATTCAAAAAGATCAAACACGTTATTCCTCAGTGGTCTTTTAATGATGCATTTTCTCCGGAGGATATGGACGAGTTTGATGCTCGAGTGAAGAGACATTTAAGGAAGTCATTCGGGAGAGAGGTTAATCCGACGTACACCGTAGAGCTCAAGATTGACGGATTTAAGATTGTCTTGACCTACAAGGGTGGAGTGCTCGAAAGTGCTGCAACGCGAGGTGATGGAAAAATAGGGGAGGATGTAACTATGAATGTCAGGACAATCGAGTCAATTCCACTCACGCTCAAGAAGCCAGAAGATATAATTGTTGAAGGGGAGATTTGGATGCCGAAGAAAGCTTTCAATTTTTTGAATAAAAAAAAGCAAGATGACGGAGAAGATCTCTATGCAAATCCGCGAAACGTCGCAGCAGGAACAATCAGACAACTTGATCCTAAGATTGTAGCGGAGCGGAAGCTTGATATTTTTGTGTATGATATTGCGCAGGCAGATCATAGGTTTATAACTCAAGAAGAAGAACTCGAAGAACTACGTGATCTTGGGTTCAAAATCAATACACATTTCAAGCATTGCAAAACAATTGACGAAGTAATCACTTTTTGGAAGTCATGGCAATCAAAAAAAGACAAGCAAGAATACCTCATTGATGGAGTGGTCGTTAAGGTTCATGAGATCGAATACCAGGAAGTTCTCGGGTATACAGGGAAGGCTCCGCGCTTTGCGATCGCCCTCAAATTCCCAGCTGAGCAAGTGACGACGGTTATTGAGGATATTCATTTTCAGGTTGGGCGGACTGGGGTGATTACTCCTGTGGCTCATCTGCGACCTGTTCTTGTTGCGGGAAGTACGGTTTCAAGGGCAACGCTTCATAATGAAGATGAGATTAAGCGACTCGATGTGAGGATTGGAGATACGATAATTCTCCAAAAAGCCGGAGATATTATTCCTCAGGTCGTCGAGGTTTTGAAAGAACTACGTCCAAAAGAAGCTCAAAAATTCGTGTTTCCGAATAAGATTGATTCCTGTGGAGGAGACGGATCGATCGAGAGAATCCAAGGACAAGCGGCATACAAGTGTGTGGATGTGCAGTCAGATACACTCGAAAAACAAAAGCTCACATACTTCGCTTCCAAAAAAGCTTTTGATATTGAACATTGTGGTCCGAAGGTAATTGCTCAGCTGTATGACGGTGGATTGATCCAGACTCCAGTAGATCTGTTCACTCTTGAAAAAGGCGATCTTGAAGCTCTTGAAAGATTCGGAGAAAAGTCAGCCCAGAACCTTCTTGATGCACTCCAGAAGAAAAAGACCATTCAGCTTCACCGGTTGATTACAGGATTATCGATTCATCATGTGGGTGAAGAAACAGCGATTCTTTTGGCAGAGACATTTGGAAGTATGAGTAAGATTATGAAAGCCAGACAAGATGACTTTGCTGCGATTAGCGGAGTTGGCGGAGTGGTGGCTGAGTCGCTCGTTGAGTGGTTCGATGAACCACGAAACTCTGACATGCTCAGTACGCTTTTGGAGTATGTAGAGATTGAAAAGATCTCAAGAAATAAAAAACAGGGATTCTTTACAGACAAGTCTGTTGTCTTAACAGGATCACTCCAGACACTCACGCGTCCAGTAGCTGTGGAGATGATTAGGAATCAAGGGGGATCAATTGTATCGAGTGTTTCTCAGAGAACTGATTATGTCGTCGCTGGAGAAAAATCCGGTTCCAAGCTTACGAAGGCAGAAGAGCTTGGTGTTGAGGTTTTGAGTGAAGAGGAATTCTTGAAGAAAGTGAAATGATTGTAGGGATACCTCGCTGGTGAAATAGTGATGTTTTATGGTGGGTTAGGAAAAGCTGAAGTATTTTTATAAAAAAGAAAAGCCGGACCCTGGTCAGGGGTCGGCTTGGGGGTGAGCTTGGCTAAGCTGGTTGAGGTAGGTTCTCTAAATCTTCACAAAGGGATACCGCATATCCTTGTGCAAAATCAAGATCTTCATCAGTAACTTTGTTCTGGCTCTTAGTCAATATCTTAAGGTTCTTCACAATTGCGGAAGTGCTCGGGAATGTCTGAAGTTCATCTGCAAAGATCTGAGATAAGAAAGGATCTGACTCAATCTGTTTTCTGGCTGAGAGGGCGTAGGCGATTGATTCTGGCGAGATCTCTGTCTTCATCTGTTTTGACTTAAAGAAGCGTCCCAAACACTCCCTATAATATGCCAGTCTGAAGATAGTATCCCAGTGTTTACAGAGAGTCATCGCTTCACGAGTCATATTATTTCTTGGGTCTAAGCCTTCTTCTGGCACTCTAAGAAAGACTATTGTCTTGTGAACCTCTATGATTACAACGGGCCAGACTTCAATGTTTTCAATTGCTGCTTCAGGAGGTAGGAATGTAAGTTTCATCTAAAAACAAATAATACTCCATTTTTTTTTAAATATCAAACTTTTCTTGACATCTTTTGTTAGAAAAAAGTTATTTTCTTAGATCTTCTGTAGAAACACGTCAATTGTGAGGAGAGGGGAGAGATGGTACACTGAGCGACATGATAACGACTCAAGAACTAGAGCATATTGCCCACTTAGCAAGACTCGAGTACACCCCAGAGGCCTTGGAAGCCCTCCGAGGAGACTTTGAAAATATTTTTGGATACATTGATCAACTCAACGAAGTTGAAGGATCAGATAGCCGACAGTCGGCTGAGGCAAGCTCTGTTAAAAACGCTTTACGGGAGGATGAGGCTACAACGGCAAATGGCGAGTACACCGATGCTTTGCTTGAGGCCGCTCCTAAGCGCAACGGGAACTTTGTTGAAGTTAAGAAGATTATCGGAGGAAGTCAATAAAATATGCTTATGGATCTTACAAAACTCACACTAGAGCAAGCTCGAGAAAAACTCGACAAAAAAGAAATCTCCGTCAAAGAGCTTGTCAAAGCCTATCAGGAGAATATTAAATCTAAGAATGAAGAACTCAATATTTTTCTTGAGGTTTTTGATGATATCGATGATCAAGTTGAGAAAGCTCAAGCTGTAATTGACGCAGGAGAAGCTCGCTCTCTCACGGGAATTCCAATCGCTTTCAAAGATAATATTTGTATTAAAGGAAGAAAAGCTTCAGCTGCTTCGAGGTATCTCGGAGAATATGTGGCTCCGTATAATGCGACGGTTACCGATAAGCTGGTTCCTCATAGTCCGGTTTTTCTTGGTCGAGTAAACATGGATGAATTCGCTATGGGTGGGTCGACAGAGAACTCTGCCTTCGGGGTTGCGAAGAATCCACACGATACGAGCCGTGTCTCGGGAGGATCTTCTGGAGGTTCAGCTGCTGCAGTGGCTGCCGATTTCGCACTCTTGACTCTTGGATCAGATACAGGAGGTTCAGTGAGACAGCCAGCAAGCTTTTGCGGAGTTGTAGGGCTTAAGCCAACATATGGAAGTGTCTCAAGGCATGGATTGATGGCTATGTCTTCTTCGCTTGATGTTATCGGACCAATTACGAAGACGGTTGCAGACGCCAAGATTATTTTTGATAATATTAAAGGAAAAGATCCACTTGATTCTACGAGTGATGAAAAAGATCCAGTGGCAAAGAAGGGGGTTTATAAGATTGGGGTTCCGCGATCTCTTCTCACTGATGAAATGGATAAGGATGTTCTGGAAGCTTTTGAGGCTGATCTTAAAACTCTTCAAGACAAGGGTCATGAGATTGTTGATATAGAACTTCCAAGTCTCAAATACTCGCTGGCTGTTTACTATATTATTATGCCTTGTGAAGTTTCTTCAAATATGTCGCGATATGATGGTGTCAGATTCGGAGCTCATGTCGAAGGGAAAACACTCGAGGATGACTACAAGCAATCGAGGTCACAATACCTTGGTGAAGAAGTGAAGCGAAGAATTATGCTTGGGACTTATTCTCTCTCTTCAGGATATTACGATGCATACTACAACAAGGCATGGCATGTTCGAACGAAGATGAGAGAGGAGGTAATAAAAGTCTTTGAATCAATTGACGTGATCATGCTTCCTACGTCTCCAACACCAGCATTTAAAATTGGGGAAAAGAGTACAGATCCTCTCAAAATGTATCTCACAGATATCTTCACTGTTTCTGCTAATCTTCTTGGAGTACCAGGGATTACGGTTCCTACCCAGAAAGTTGATCGAGACGGAAAGCTACTTCCTGTTGGATCTCAAATTCTTGGTCCCCACTTTCATGAAGAGTGGCTCTTCGACCTTGGAGGACAGCTCGAATAATATAGTACAAGAAGCGCTTTTTTTGCTATACTAATCCTTATATGGCTGAAGAAGAAAAAAAAGAAGCTGCTCCAGAAAAAGACGGAGGAATCTCAGTTGGATTTGTCATTTTTTTTATCCTTCTTGTAGTTCTGGTTGGAGAAAGACTCGATAATAAAAATCTTAACGATCAAGATAGTGAACTTTTTGCTTTGAGGCAAGCTCCAGTCCTGATTAGTCAAGAGCCAGTCAATGATGCTGGTTCGCAAATAGCTGAACAATATGGTATTTATGATCCGAGAGTGATGCTTCAGGAGCAATTAAAAAATGGCGTCGCTCTTGTTCCTCTTAACGAACAGCCACTTTATCGAGGGGGTGCCGAACAGTATGACAATCTCCAAGTTCCAGACCTCAACCCTTCAATTGAATCGGCGGACATGGCAATCCCTTCGAGTGAAATTCAAGAAGTAAAACCAGACCTCCCTGAATACACATTTGAGAAGCCTTTCTGGGGTACCGGAAATCTTGCTGCTGGAGAATCAATTGTAATGACGTCATCTATGCGTGTGAGGCGCGAAGCCGCAGGGGTTGTTGTTGGAGAACATCTCAAAGGGGGCGATGGTGTTATCAAGAGTGGTCCCATTGAATCGTTAGGTCTCACTTGGTGGAATGTTGATTTTGAAGAAACTCCTGATGGATGGGTTCCAGAAGGAACGTTCAGTAGTAAGACTGGGGTTTATGGATTTGCATATTTCTGGCCGAAACTCTTCTCCGTTTTGAGATGGATTGCTCTGATCGCTATTGGAATTGTCTTGCTCGCGACACTCTGGATAAAAGCAAAACGATCACGATCTGATACGTTACGAAGCAAGAAGAAAGGAGCGGAGTTAAGTTATAAGGAACAGAAGAAGCTCGAAGCGTTCGAAGCGGCTCCAGTAATTAATCCAAAATGGCAGCAAGTTCAGACATATATGCAATCTAATAATCATGTTGAATGGAGGCAGGCAATTCTTGAGGCAGATATTATGCTTGATCAAATGCTCACTAAGATTGGGTATGCTGGAGTGTCGGTTGGAGAGAAGTTGAAGAATGTTGAGGAGAGTGATTTTATAACGCTTCAAAAAGCCTGGGAGGCTCACAAGGTTAGAAACAGAATTGCTCATGGCGGAGCTACCGAACTGAAGCTTGATAGGAGAGAGGCTGATAGGGTCATAGACTTGTATCAGCAGGTGTTCGCTGAGTTCTACTACATCTAAAGTTTTGTTGGAATTCTCCAATATCGTCGTTGTTGCAGAATAAAAGATTCCTCGCTGGCCACGTGGCCCACTCAGTATTTTTTTTCTTTATGCCTTGATCTTGAATAATTCCAACAAGACTTCGGGTCAGTATATATGAATTGGCGTTCGTGAGTCTTAAAGAAGTTATGTAAACAAAAACCACTGAGATTATCAGTGGTTTTTGTTATTGGTCGCGGAGGGCAGAATCGAACTGCCTTCTACAGGTTATGAGCCTGTCGAGGTACCATTCCTCTACTCCGCAATATTTCTACAGAATAACATATCTCTGATTTGTTGCAAGTAAAGGATTATTTTGATAAACTCTAGCCACCTTACCTTAAAAGGAAATGTCGGGGTAGCTCAGTTGGTTAGAGCGCAGCACTCATAAAGCTGAGGTCGTGAGTTCAATTCTCACCTTCGACACAAAAAAAGCCCCCGTATCATCGTCAAAACACATATTCCTATTGCAAAAGAAAAACAATTTGGTACACTGTGTGAGCAGTAAGAATTGCAGGAGTAGCTCAACTGGTTAGAGCATCCGCCTGTCACGCGGAAGGTTGCGAGTTCGAATCTCGTCTCTTGCGCACGACTTATTTTGATTTATCAAAATAGAAGTACTCTGGTAGTGAAATATAGTACGCTTCAAAACGTGTCTAGTTCTGTGCAAAAGAAATCACCCGAAAGGGTGATTTTCTGTTATGATGTATTTATATGAAAAAAGGTTTCACCCTCATCGAGCTATTAGTTGTTATCTCAATTATTTCACTGCTCTCTTCGGTAGTTTTGGCGTCTCTTTCCTCAGCGAGAGTTAGGGCTCAGGACACTAAAAAGATAGCCACCATGAGGAACCTAGAAACAGCGTTAGCAATGTATTATTCTGATAATGGTGATTATCCACATCTAATTACACATACATGGCAAACTGGATATCAGAAAGCTCAATTTATTACAGCACTCTCTCCCTATATGAAAATTGACCTAGAAGATCCTGTTTTTGGTCCTTATTGGGTATCTGGGGATTCAGACTTTCGCTATAGATCTGTATCAGGAAATGATTATAAAACCTACGTAATAGGGACTCAATTATCAAGTCCTAGCAATAGTCATCTAGAACAGAACGATGGTGGTCCTATTTCTTATTGGTATGAGTTAGGAGAACTCCCCAAGTATTGTTTTAACAAATACGGTACCGGTTGGTGGACATTCGCCCAAACTGTTTGTCAGGATGGAAACTAACTCTTATGAGGCGTAGGTAAAAGACATCTCTTCTAAAAATCTTTCGAGATAGAACAGGTCGAATCAGAGTCATTTTCAGAAAAAAGAAAGGTGAGATTTGTATGCTATCTATAGGTGAAAGAGATAGTTCTACGGGTGGTGAATATCAACTTCAGTTCCAACTTCCTCCACGACCTCGCGCACGACTTATTTTGATTTATCAAAATAGAAGTACTCTGGTAGTGAAATATAGTACGCTTCAAAACGTGTCTAGCTCTGTGCACAGAAAATCACCCGAAAGGGTGATTTTCTGTTATGATGTATTTATATGAAAAAAGGTTTCACCCTCATCGAGCTATTAGTTGTTATCTCAATTATTTCACTGCTCTCTTCGGTAGTTTTGGCTAGTTTAAATAGTGCTAGAGAAAAAGCAAGAGACTCTAAGAGAATTCAAGACTTGGCACAAATTAAGAATGCGCTTGAGTTGTATAGGGCTGATAATGGATATTATCCGATCAGGGATGATGCATGGCTTCATAGTACTAGTTCTTCGTGGGACACGACGCTTGGAGGATCTTTGGAGCTGTATCTTCCAAAGATGCCAGTAGACCCTGTTAATAATATATCTAGTCCTTGGGGAACAGGTCACTATTCATATGCGTATGGACGTACTGGTCCTCTGGGAGAATCATATAATTTAGTAGCACAATTTGAAGATAAAAGTCATTCACTGAGGTGTGAAGTTAAAGATTATCAATTTCATATTAGACCAAATCAAATAACAAGTTGGTGCGGGGGCTATAGTGATTATCTGTATGCGGGAGATTCTCAAGACTTCTAAGTTTCTAGTATATAATTTCTATATTAAACAATGGACGTTATAGCTTCATGAACATAATCCTCTAAAAAAAGTTCCAACTTCCTCCACGACCTCGCGCAAAATGCCTTGTAACACATACTCTATAACCCCTGTGTAAAAGAAGTCACCCATGAACGTGGTTTTTTGATACAATGTACTTATGAAAAAAACCTTACTATACCTTTCTTTATTCACATTACTTTTTATAAGCACAAATAATACTTATGCAGGAACTCTGGATCCCTTTTCTTATGTAGCTGATAGTTATGTTGAGGGAAAAACAACAACATATACTTTCACATATACAACCGAAACCGAAATCCTAAGTTCAGAAGTAGGTGGTCAAATAATTTTTAGAGCTACGTTGGGTGCTAGTGAGGGGGTAACAATACCTGTTCCATTGAATGCGACAGTTACTGTTGATGGAGTTTCAACAATTCCACTAGAAATATATAGTGATGGTGGTATATATATTAGATTAGGAATAGATGTTCCTGCTAACTCAGAGGTGGTGGTTATATTACCTGGGATTGTCAATCGTTCTGCTGGCACATATGATTGGACTGATGAATTATTTACTGCTGATGGAGGCGCTAACGCGATTGATCGTCCGGCAACTATAGATGATTTAGTTATCACCGCGGACGTTACTAGCCCAGCGATAGAAAGTCTTTCTCCAACAGGTGGCAGTGTGGATATATTAGTAGATACAGATTTAGTTGTTACATTTGATGAAGTTGTTGATGTAGAAGCTGGAGATATATTTATACACAAGACGGGTGATGATTCTTTAGTAGAAACTATCGATTCAACAAGTGATAAAGTTACTGGTTCTGGAACAGATACAATAACAATTAATCCTACAGATGATCTTGACTCTGAAACAGGATATTACGTACTCATAGATACTACTGTTTTTGATGATAATTTTGGTAATAGTTTTGAGGGTATATTAGCTATTGATACCTGGGATTTTACAACTGCAAGTGCTCCACTAGTCACAACCGTAACGTCTTCAAAATCCACGTCAAGACAATACGGCTGTAAGGATGTATCAGCAATAAACTATGAGGTATTCTCTTCCCATAAACAATCTCTCTGTGAATATGAGATTAATCGTCCTACAGATCCTGTAGTAATTCCTCAAACAACCCAAGCAGAAACTATATCAACAGCAATCATCTTCACAAGAGATCTTGAATTAGGAGTTACTCATCCAGATGTAATAGAACTACAAAAGTTTTTGAACAATAGTGGATTCACTGTTTCTCTATCAGGTCCAGGATCAATAGGAAATGAAACAGACTCCTTTGGTCCTCTCACCAAGGCAGCGCTTATTAAGTTTCAGGATTCAAATTCGGAAGCTATTCTTTCTCCAGTTGGATTATTGAAGGGAACAGGATACTTTGGAAAATCAACAATTTCTTTTATTAGTTCGTTGTAGATAGAAATCTTGTCTCAATGTTTTAATATAAAACCGTTCCAATAACTCGCAATAGTGTGCACATTACATGAACTCTGTGCAAAAGAAATCACCCTCTCGGGTGATTTTCTGTTATGATGTATTTATATGAAAAAAAGGTTTTACCCTCATCGAGCTGTTAGTTGTTATCTCAATTATTTCACTTCTTTCTTCTATTGTTTTGGCGAGTTTGATTGTTGTTAGAGAAAAAGCTAGGGATACTAAGAGGCTGAGCGAAATGAAGCAAGTCGTCACAGCACTTGAATTATATTATAGTGATTATGGATATTATCCTGAGTATGGTGTAGATAACAATATTGCTCATGGCTGTAGCGCTTTTAACAATGGTAATGCATTAGACGAATTGGTTTCAGAGGGTTATCTTCCATCAGAGGTTATTGACCCGGTTGATGATTCGAGTTCTAATCCTGCGCTCTGTTATGGTTACTTGGGCGTAGGAAATCATGATGACTATAGTTGGGATTCTGGTTGGTGTTGTGATGGAGTAATTAGAACAGAATATAAATACTCTCTATTCTTCTCCTCAGAGTCAACCGATTTTAACGAAAAACCACTTAATAATAAAAACATGAACTTAGAGTACTGCATTACTGGACCAAGGCTATAGTATTTCTATATTAAACAATGGACGTTATTGTTTCATGAGCACAATCCTCTAAAAACAGTTCCAACTTCCTCCACGACCTCGCGCTCTCCATGAACTCTGTGCAAAAGAAATCACCCTCTCGGGTGATTTTCTGTTATGATGTATTTATATGAAAAAAGGTTTCACCCTCATCGAGCTATTAGTTGTTATCTCAATTATTTCACTTCTTTCTTCTATTGTTTTGGCGAGTTTGAGTGTTGTTAGAGAAAAAGCTTTTGAGGCAGCTAATATTACGGCTCTAGATCAGATAAATAAAGGAATCTCAGCTGCATATATTTTTGACGGAAGGCCGTTAATAAGATTTGCTGTAAATTCCAACTTCCAGAATGGCAACGGGGCTAATCGTAGTTGCAATTCTAATTATGCTGATGCAAACGATGAAGGATCTGTATGCCAAATAACAACCCAACGAACACTCGATGATATTACTCTTGCAAACGAGGGTACTGTAGGTGTCAGTAATGTTCGCGATGCTTGGGGTAATCGTTTTTATTTCGATGCCAATCAATGTGACGGAAATCGAGATGCTGCAGATGTAGCGGATGTAGACTCAATCCGCTCTCCTGGTCCAGATAGTTTGTATGGAACATCAGATGATATTAGCTTTACTGGTGCTCTAGATAACATCGAGATTACTTCTTGTTCGTAAAACAAGAATGATCCTGTGGCTTAACTTTTTTTGATTCAGCAAAAAATCAGTACTCCTTGCGGCGAAAGAGAGTAATCTTTAGTGCTTATCTACCTCTATCTAACAAAAGAACTAGCCCAAAAAAAAGTTTGTCTGTTATACTTAGGAGTATGAATGAATCATTCCAGTACATGAACTACATCAGGCCTGATTGGGCTCCACCAGGGTGGCTTTTTGGTCCTGTATGGGCTGTACTATATACGGTCATTGCCGTTTCTTTTGCTGCAGTTTTTTGGGCTGCATGGAAAAAAGAAATCCCCAGGAAGGTCGCGATTCCATTTGCACTCAACCTTGTTTTCAATTTCACCTTTACATGGATCCAGTTTGGGCTTCAGAACAATCCTCTAGCATTTATTGATATTATCCTTGTCCTGGCAACAATCATCTGGTCTATGAAGGTCGTGTGGTCACACAAGAGATGGGTTGCATATGCTCAAATCCCGTACCTCATCTGGGTTTTATTCGCAACGGTACTTCAGGCAAGTGTCACTTATCTCAACTTATAAAAAATTGTGTAGTTCTATAATATATGGTACTGTTTCATAATGAGCAGTCATCAAGATAGTGGGTATACTAATAAATCCGGATATATTCCTGGAGAATTTTCTGAGCCAATCTGCCAACTTGATCATCGATCGTTCAATGATGACCACATCTACGTTCCTCTTTGGGAGACTGATGACAATTTTGTCTTTTAACCAAAAGTTTAAAATCTCGATTGTCGGTTTTTTCTAGCTAATTAAACCAGACGCTTCACTAAGGTGGTCCCAGCTATGAGTATGGTGTATAATTAGAGTGTAACTATCATTTCTCGTACATGCTTACTCCTGATGTAGAAAAGTATATCCAAACTCAGTTTGAGAACGAATTGACACCTGAAGAGGTTGTCGAGGATCTTGTTAAGGGCGGGTGGAGAGAGGCTGACGCAAAGACTGTAGTGAGACAATACGAGACAAGGCAGGCTCTAGATCATGCGCCGCCAACGCCTCCTCAGGAAAAGAAATCGAAAAAGAAAACCCAAAAGATTGATTTCGCAAAAGTAGGATCTCATGGAGATCAGACACATGATGAAGAGGACGACGAGCCCATGTCCAGTGATCATTCTAACGAGCCGCCAAAAATTCATCAAGAAGTAGAAGGAAAAGCAATGAGTATTCAGGAGCAAAAAGATGTATCCCAAAATAAGAAGAATGCAAAAGCAGAAGAGTTGCTCTCTTCGCGGGTTGATATGAATACTTCGTATGAAGATTTGAGTATGAACATGCCGCGTGATGATGATCGGAAGAATATCCATCGAAATCAAGGAGACAATTCTGACATGTATGAAGAGCCTCTAACTGGCTTCAGCCCTCTTGATATGAAGCCTCATAGAGACACAGAAGGCTCGGATGTTTCGCAGAAGTCTCAAGCTCAAAAAGTTTCAAAAAAAGATTCAGGTAAGAAACGTGTTTTAATTACTCTGTTTCTCGTGTGGCTTCTCGTTATTGGTATTGTCGTATTCCTATATCTTACGTTTGTCCAATCAGGGAGTACAAATAAAAATGAGCAGATACCCATTCAGGGTGAGCAGGGTACTCCTCTAGATTCAAATAAAAACCCTCAGGATGTTTCTTTAGGTTCAATGTGTGTGAGTGATATTAATTGTTTTGTTAAAGAGGGGTCATCTTGTCTCTCACCAACCTCTGTTGAAAAAGTGAAAGTGAACAGCTTCTTTGCTTCACGCCAGAAGGTCAAAACGTTCCTCTCTGTCATTCCTCAACCAGAAGGTGGTTGTCTATTTACGAGTGAAGTGCTTTCTGTTGAGACTGAGTTCACAGGGAATGTAGCCCAAGACACGCGGAGAAATATTCAGAACGAGGATAAGAAATCAGTAGGGCTTGAAGGGGCGTGTCTCATCTCTTCAAATGAAATTGGAGGATTTCTAAAAAAAGTAAGAGATGGAAGTCTTTCCGATTTAGATATACTATCTGTTGGGTGTATCGGTTCATACTACGAACAAGATTCAATCACGTTCTAAAATAAAACAACAAACTTTAGTTTGTTGTTTTTAGGTTAATCTTTAAGGTGAATCGAGGTCATGAGATTGTTGTACTCGGTTGGAGTAATTTTTCTTCCAACTCCGTTAGCGAGCAGTCCTAGCTCAAGATTCATGATCCGAATACGTTTGAGTTTTACTACTTGATATCCAAGTGCTGCACACATTCGACGAATCTGATGTTTTTTCCCTTCGGTTAGTATGAGATTAAAAGTAGTCTCTCCTGTTATCTGAAGCTTGGAAGGTTTTGTCATATACCCTTCGATATTGACCCCCTTTTCCATACGATTTTTGGCAGTATTTCTGAAAGTTTTGTCGACTGTAACTTGGTATTCCTTGTCGTGATGAACATCAGGACTTCCAATGCGGTTGATTATCCGTCCGTCATTGGTGAGAAGCATGAGACCTTCCGATGCCTTATCGAGACGTCCGACAGGATAGAGAGGGACTGCTTGCTTGAAAACATCTTCAATTCCAGTCTCGCCTTCTTTTGGATTATGAGAAACGATTCCTATAGGCTTATGATAGAGCCAGTATTGATAAGATTTTGTGATCATTTGAACCGCTGGATCAACGGTTACAATATCTTCTTCGGTAATAACTCTGTCTCCAAGTGTCGCGGTCTTATCGTTAATTTGAACTTTTCCGGCAGCAATAAAAGACTCTGCTGCTCTCCGTGAGCAAATATGAGACAGGGCGAGGAAGCGGTTAATTGAGATAGGGTAGTCGCTTACCGTGACTTGGTCTTGAGGAGTGATTTGTTTCCAGTTATTTTTCATGAGGATACTTTAGCATTGATAAGAAATAAAAGAAAACACCTGAAGATAGGTATTTTCTTTCAGAGTCGTTCCTAATAAATAGAAACAAATGTTGATCCCTGATTGTTTGATTCGTTTATTTCAGCAACAACATTCTGAGTATCGATTGATACCGTTACTGGCTGATAGCTTCCAGATTGAAGGTTGTTGATATTAAATGAGTACGATCGTCTTTCCTGAGGGCTCATCGCTGTAGCTGCACAGATAAGCCTGTTGGCACGAAGAGCACAGAGTCCATCGGGAGATGTTGCTACATCAGTGTTTTTTGTTGGAGCAGTAATTTCAATTGTGAACGCACTCGTTCTTTCTGAACTATTCGTTACATCGAATGTTACTGTTAGGGTGTCGTTCGAGGCTACAGAGGAAGCGGATGTTCGAACATTGCTGATCACAAGATCAGTCTGAGTGACTCCTGGTTGAGGAGTTCTTGGAAGGCCTGGGATAAAGCCAAGTCTAACTGCAACAACATTATTTACCATGTTTGGTTCTGCTACGCGACTGTCGTCGTTGACTCTGATTGAGAGAACTCCTCCTGAGATACGCTCTGTGATTGTGATGGTAAGCCCTAGTTCCTCTCCTGGGTTAAGTGACCGTTGAAGAGGGGATACTGCTACAGGGTCCCCAGGAAGGGTGTAGTTGAGCGTGAATGCTCCTGATGGAACTCCACCTAGGTTTGTCACTGAGAAGGTGACTCTGTTACCGGAGACTACAGGAGTGCTTATTGCTAGATCAGCCGGAGTTTGTGAGACAGCTATTGGTCTTATGGCTGAAGTCTCAGAGGGAGTAGAATTTACACGAGGAGCTTCCGATAGCTCGGTCTCTCTCTTTTCAGATGCACGGTTGAGATCTGAGAGGTCAGTAGTGAGAACGCTCGCAGCTAAGTTACCTTGGGGAACTTTTTGATTTACGGTTACAGTCTTCTTCGCTGCTTCCGTTGGAAGTGAAACACCTGGTTCATAAAAAAGAATCGCGATAGTAGTATCAAGAGATTCTACTTCTCCTTCAAGAAGTGGTCGCAGATTAATTTCGACTGGTTCTTTACCAAGAGTGAAGGGTGTATTACAGACAAGAGTTCGCTTCGTACCATTAGAGCCGATAACTTCAAAATTAAGATCGGTCACACAACTATAGGTAAGTGCGAACATTCCTTCACGATTACTAAGCTCTTGAGGAGATTGCCAAGTGAACTTCATTGTGTCACCAGAGATGATTTGATCCGTATCTGTAATAATACTCAGGTTCCCCTGCGTACGTTTCTCCTCCTCTTGTGTGAGGCTTGATGAGTCACTTGTTGTATCGTCCGATCCAAGCGTAGCAACGATCTTTGGGACAATTCGCACAATTCCTACAGCAAAAAGCACGAGAACTGCGACGATTCCAATAACAAATAAGATTTTAAGTAAGAGGTTTTTCATAGGCATAATATTGATTATAAGATTATTTTATCAGGTTTATAACTATATGTCAAGGTTGTTCATGATGCCTTCTTGCGATAAGCTATGTTCTATCTACAAGAAGACTAATCTATATCTATGTCACAAAACCATCTCGTAAAAATTAAATGTACCGAAACTGGTGATATTCTCTATACCCGGAAGAATAAAAAAGGAGTTGAGCGAAAGCTTGAGGTTAAGAAATTTAATAAGAAGCTGAAGAAGCGGACTATTCACAAAGAAACCAAAAAATAGCCAGAAGGCATAAAATTGAGAGACTTCTCTGTCGTTTCAGAAAAACTTCACTTCGTTGTACTTAGATGTACTACTCGTGAAGTTTTTTCTTATCTCCTCGAATTCGTCTCAGCTTCGGAAGGTCTGACACGTTGCGGTTGAATCCTTTTCTTTTAAAGAACGGTTTGGTATACTGCCTGGGTCAGGAAGAAAGAAACGGGCTTATAGTTTCAATGGTAAAATATCGGTCTCCAAAACCGCAGTTCAGCGTTCGAATCGCTGTGGGCCCGCAAAAAAACCTTCAAGCATTATTGCCTGAAGGTTTTTAGGTTGTCTTTTTTTATAAAAAAAGCCCTCCTTTTACGTAATACATAAGATGCATACAAGGAGGGCTTGTGATGGAGAGAGGGTCTTATTTGACCCTCGTCGTCCTCCTGCTTTTTCCCATGAAGTCTCTAGAGACTTCATGGTAGTTGTGGTAAACCAAACTTCTAAAGTTTGGTGTTACTACCGCTGTTCCTACGTGTACACGATCTGTAGACAGATCCGTGTGATAGAAATAGCGTTCGCGCCCCTTTTCAGGGTCCATGGCTAGCACTTGGAGCCATATAAGCTCCATTCGTGCCTCTTTGTGAATTTGTTCTGTAGTCACGGAACCCGTCATTATTTTTCGGTTGTGATCCAGAAAGACAATGCCTCCTTTCTTCACATTTGGCGTCACGAACGTGATGTCTGTGAGGGTTTTTGATGACAGATTTAACTCTGTCATTACTTTTTTTCGAAGCATGTCTATAACAACTGTAGCTGTTATGGTGTATCCCCCAAGGGGGTTTGGCGCTTCTCCCGTGTACTTCAGGAGTTCCTTGTCACGGGAGACGCTTACGTGTGTCTCTTTAAGGCTGAGGAAGTTTACGATTGCCAGTGACGTGTCACTGACGATTTCGCCTGTCTCTTTCCAAATTTCTTTTCCCTGATCAGTTGTTTTAGGATCTTCCTGGGCTAGTGCACTTTGATTGCTGAAGCTCAGGAAGATTGCTATCAAGAGTAGTTCGAGAACTACCCATTTCTTCTTTTTTTTATTCATTTTTTTCTTTTTCCCACTTCTGGGTTATTTAATATTATAAATAATATTATTTATAAGTCAAGTTCTAGAGATCGGTCGTTCTTGAGAAGAAATTACTTCCACTCAGTGACCTCGCTCCTGTTCCTGACAAAATAATCTTTCCGATTTGATTGCTCCTATCATCTTTGAGAGTAGTCACATCAGAAAGTTTTCTTGAGCGTGGAAGTTTCATCTCAAGGACATTCGCCCAAACTAGTTCAGTTAGAACATACTTATACAGAAGTGTGAGCTTCAAGAAATCAGACTCACTCATCTCTGGAAGTACAATGAGCATAGTGTCTTTTGAAACATCAGGGAACACGAAGCAGACCTCACTTCCTCGACGATTCTGAAGTGTGATGTTGCAGAAGACTTTCTCGTGAGGATTGGCTGTAAAGTAGCAGGTAACTTTGTGGTCAAATATTTTTCGAGAGAATTCTCTCTCGATCATTTTTCCTCCAGTCTTTTGTATTGTCCTGACATGACTTTTGCTTGAAGGAAGAGTGACAAAATTAAGAAGAACAGTAGGAGTGCTTGAAAGTTTTCCTGGAGAAAAAAGATTGTAGGTAGTCTCTGTGCTTTTGGAGCGAGGAGGGTTGATCTTGATCTCGCCGAGTGCAAGATTAGGGATAAGGATGGAAAGAACGCGGAGGAAGGTGCTGATAGGTTTCATTTTTGTTTTATTTGGATGGATTCTTGGTGAGTATATCGTGCAAGAAATAAGATTCAATCAGGATAAGGTTTGAAAGATGTTAATATTTTGTTACCTACTATAGAAGGAATTGGTTGCATTTCCTATCCTATCTGGTACAATCCTCACACTATGAAAAAAGATATTCACCCAACAACCAACGCTATCAAAGCCACATGCGCATGTGGAGCGTCTTATGATGTTGCTTCTACTTCACAAAAGATCGAAGTAGAAATTTGTGCACAGTGTCACCCGTTTTATACAGGACAAGAAAAGATCGTTGATACAGCTGGACGAGTTGAGAAGTTTAAGGCTCGAATGTCAAAAATCAAGAAATAGCTTATTTTGTTTTAAGAAAAGACCGGAAACGGTTTTTTCTTTTATCTCAAACTTTTTAAAAGCTGGACAAAATAAGACGAAACAGTAGTATAGCTATAATATAAACATCTTATGTCGATCAATCTTACCCCTTACAAAGAAAATCCAAAGACCCAATTCTTCGCACAAGAATGGGAGCGTCTTCAGGGCTCAATAGAAGAAGCTCTTGAGATGGCAGAGGATGAGGACATGAAAGCGATGGCCGAGGTAGAAGTCAAAGAGATCACCCATCAACAAACTCTCCTGATGGAGCAAATGGATGAAATTCTTAAAGCAGAGGAGAAGGAAGAGGAATTCCCAAATGAAGTGGTCCTCGAAGTTCGAGCTGGAGCAGGAGGGGATGAAGCCTCGCTCTTTGCAGCTAATCTTGTTGAAATGTATTCACGATATGGGGAGAAGAATAATTGGGCGTTCAAGCCTGTTTCAGATTCGACGACTGAGGTGGGGGGGTATAAGGAGGCGAGTTTTGAAGTTCGTGGGCAGGGAGTGTATGAGCAGCTCCGGTTTGAAACGGGAGTTCATCGTGTACAACGGATTCCTACAACAGATAAACAAGGAAGGATTCAGACTTCGACTGCATCTGTAGCAATTCTTCCAATTCGTAAAAAGATCAGTCTTAATATCCCACCGACAGATTTTGAGATGGAATACTCTCGGTCCGGAGGTGCTGGAGGACAGAATGTAAATAAGGTAGAAACAGCAGTACGTATCATTCATGTTCCGACAGGAATTGATGTGAGATCAACATCAGAGCGAACTCAGCTGAAGAACCGAGAAAAAGCGATGAGTATTCTTCTGGCAAAGCTCGAAGAAAAGAAACGAGAAGAATCAGACGCAGAGCACGCCCAAGAACGAAAGTCTCAAGTAGGGACTGCTGATCGGTCTGAAAAAATAAGAACCTACAACTTTCCACAAAATAGGATTACTGACCATCGAATAGGGGAGTCGTGGAACAAAATTGAAGGAGCCATGAATGGAGATATTGGAGATATCCTTGAAGACGTTGCAAAAGGAATGACTGCGGAGGCTGAGAAATAGGGTGGAGAAAAGAATTGACTTTAATATATTAAGTGTAGTATTATTTTTTTGATGAACAATGTTCACATGAGTATGAGAACTGTGATCGTATTGGTCGCAGTTCCAGTAGCAATTTGGATCTGGGGGGTCAGCATTGATGTTCCCGGACCTAATGTTGTCACAAGAGGTGACAACCACGACTCGGCAAGTCGTTTTGAGTGGAGATTTGATGAGAATCTCCAAGCAGAAGTCGCATTCCTGCAAGGCGCGGAACATCCGCACCTTGCAGAAGAAAAGAAGTTTGAGAAGGAGGTTGCTTCTTCTCCTGGGATGGAGATTGAATTTCTGCCTCTGAGCAGAGTTCCTGACCATCAATTCTATGATCAAGACTTCGCAGAAAAGTTGAAGCTTGGTCTTATTATAAAGGGCTCGAAAGAGCCCATAGTGGTAGAACCACAAACAAAAAGATCCTTACTTGTCGAGAGAAAAAAGAAAAAGTGATTCCAAATATCTCTACGATAGAACCCCGATTTCCGACGATGGAATGAGGGGTTCTTTTTTTATTTAAAAAATACCCTAGATGTCTTGCTTTTCCATGGTATTTTGTTACTATGACGCGACATATGACGGAAAATAACATTAACGAAAAACAAGTAAAAGACCTCTTCGAAGCAGGGGCACACTTCGCATACGCAAAAGCACGACGTCACCCGTCTGTTGCTCCATATATTTTTGGTGCAAAGAATGGTGTAGAAATCTTCGATCTAACTAAAACGTCACCGCTTCTTGATGCTGCGAAAACATTTATTTCTCATTTAGCAACCCAGAATAAGCAAGTTCTCTTCGTAGGAGGAAAACACGAATCACAAAGTGTGATTAAAGATGCAGCCATGAAAATTGATATGCCATACGTTGTTGGACGATGGATTGGAGGAACCATGACTAACTTTCCAGAGATCTCAAAGCGAGTTGCACGACTTGCTGATCTTTCTTCAAAAAAAGAAAAAGGTCTTCTTGGCGGATATACAAAAAAAGAAAGATTGCTTATTGATCGTGAAATTGAACGACTGACTGATCGATTTGGCGGACTTGATTCAATGAAGCGACTTCCTGCTGCAGTCTTCGTGGTTGATTCAGGATTCGAAGATATTGCAGTTGCTGAGGCTAATAAAGAAGGAATTCCTGTTATTTCTCTTTCAAGTTCAGACTGTGACATTACAAAAGTTCAATACCCTGTAGTTGGAAATGATACGGCAATCAAGAGTATTGCCTATGTTGTTGATGCTCTTACGGCAGCTTTCGAAGAAGGAAAGAAGAGTATCCCTGCGCCAGCCGATAAGGTTGTGCCTGTTTCAAAGGTTATTCGAGCTTAGATCTCATTACAAAAAAAAGCACTTTTATTTTTCTAATTAATTTTTTATGGCTGAAGTAACTACAGATTTAATCAAACAATTACGAGATGATACTGGAATTTCAGTAATGCAGTGTAAAAAAGCACTTGAAGAAGCTGATGGGGACATGGAAAAAGCAAAAGTTATGCTTTCAAAAAAATCTCGAGCAGCAGCTGATAAGAAATCAGACCGAGAACTTGGAGCGGGAACTATTGCTTCATATATTCATGCAGGAGGAACAACGGGAGTTCTCGTGGAGCTTATGTGCGAGACGGATTTCGTGGGTAAGAACGAAGAGTTCCAAACATTAGCGCGAGACTTTGCATTGCATATTGCAGCTATGGCTCCAGAATATACAACAACTGATCAGATTGATGAGACAGCTAAAGCGAAAGCTAAGGAGGTTTTCCAAGAAGAGGTTGTTGACAAGCCCATCGAAATGCAAGCACAAATTCTTGAAGGAAAGCTTGCTTCGTACTTCAAAGACAAGGTTCTAATGGAACAAAGTTTTGTTAAGAATCCAGAAAAAACAATCTCACAAATGCTTGATGAGGCAACTCAGAAATTTGGTGAGAAAGTTCTTATCACACGGTACGAGCGATTCTCAATCTAAACGTATTAAGACTTCGGTCTGCTTATTCATATGACAAGCTCTCTCATCATCTTTGTAGTGGCACTTGTAGGTCTTCTGACCCTCTTTTGGTTGTCTGAACGAAGAAAGAAAGATAAGGCCCTTGCCCCATATGAACGATTCCTTGCAAAGTTTGATCCTCGAGTGAGGAAAACAACATTTCGTTGTGTTCGAAAAGTGATTGTGATGAGAGATTCTTCGGTAAGAGCAATCCAGAAGTGGAGTATTGCTTTCGCTCACTTCTTTCTTGAGGTTGTTCACTTTATTTCTGCGCGATTCAACAAGAGTCTTGTAAGAATGAAGTACAAGACACGAAACAAAGCTCAGGAAATCAAAACTCAGGAGCCTTCAGAGTTCTTAAGACAAGTGAGGGAGGAGAGGGAATTGGGGTAGAGTTGCAGAATCTAAAGAATAGTATATAATTTTCGCACGTTGAGGAATTCTCCAAGAGACGTGTAGAGATTGCCACCTTAGCTCAGTTGGTAGAGCAATTGTTTTGTAAACAATAGGTCGTCAGTTCGAATCTGTCAGGTGGCTCCAAAAAAACCCTCACCAATATAATAAAAAACCTCACTCGTAGTGCTCCTGAACCTTGCTTCGTGAGGTTTTTCAACAATGAGACACTCTCATGTCGAAAAATTTGAAATCAAATGCTATAATCAAGTAATGACACAATCTATCAAAGATCTATTGCAAAATATTACCAAACGGCTCGACTCAATTGAGACAAGGATTTCGCATGTTGAAGGAGGGTCTGAAGTGAAATCTCAAAAAACTCAAAAATATCAAGACCTTCTTTATCAGGCTCCAGAGCAAACAGAAAGTAATAACTTTGACCAAGCCGAAACTCGGGTGCTCACTCCGGCTTTAGCTTCTTCTCCTGCTGAAGAAGATCCTCTTACTGAAAAAGAGGATCTCATGAGCCACTATTTTGGTCGCTCTGATCAAGATCAGATTGCTGAGACAAAGAAGAGTGATGCCTTGACTGAAAAAGGGTTAGAAAATCCTGCCTCAGATACAGTAACATTTTCTACCGACAATCAGATCCCGCCCAAACAACCAAAGCTCGACAGTGAGGAAAGCCTTGGACGATGGATTGGAAAGATTGGAGTAATTGCAATCGTTGCTGGGTTTATTTTTTTCCTCAAATACGCTTTTGATAATAATATTATTACTGAGCTCGGACGGATTATTCTTGGATTTGTAACAGGTGGACTCTTTGTTGCTCTCGGATTTGTCCTCTCTAAAAAATATGCAGTATACCGAGATACTCTTGCAGCTGGTGGGGTTCTCATGTGGTACGGGACGACCTACGCAGGAAATGAATTTTATAGTTATATCTCAGACGGATCAGCACTCTATTTATACACACTTGCCGTGATTGCTGCATGTATAATTTCACTGTTCAAGACAAAGCATTTTGCGTACCTCGCTCTCGTAGGCGGATATTTAATGCCGATCCTGACTGGTCTCTCAATGAGTCCTGTCATTTTTCTTGGGTATCTCTTACTTCTGATTGCAGGTATCGCAGGGCTTTCAGGTTACAAAAGGTGGGCTTCGGTTCAGGCTTGGTCATTCCTCGGCACGGTATTCTTGTCGCTTGCCTACTTCGGTGAGGTCTACACGACGACGTACTTAGCGTTGAGCTTCTTCACATTCATTGTGTACTTTGGAATCCACCTTGCTACAGCACTCTATTTTGCTCAAGAAGCAGAAATAAAAACAGGAAAGCTTGTGCTCACGCTTATCCCCGCAACAGGAATCTGGTTCGTCTTGGTCGGATATTCACTCCTTAACGATTCGTACTCTGACTTCCTTGGAATATTTGCATTCTTTGTTGCTTGTATTTATTTTATAATTGCGGTGTTCGCTCAAAAGCACAACATTCGAGGAGGAATTGATTTCGTCTCAGCGGTTGTTGGGGTCTTTCTACTCACTATGAGTGTTTTCTATCAATTTGATGGTCCAATTCTCACACTTATCTTATTTGCTCAGGCTACGATAATGTATAGTATCTCTTTCAAATACTGGTTTAAGCAACTTAGAGTGCTTTCAGCTCTTGTCTATGGAATTGCGCTTCTAACGCTCTTGTCGAACCACACGCTCGCTCTGGGGGTCTTTGGTTGGTCGTTTACTCTTTATGTTCTTGCAATGATTTTGGCATACGGAATCTCCGGATATTACTTCAAGGCTCTTAAGGAGAGTAGCGACTCCGTTCTTCCACTTGGATATCGACTTTTCGCCGGAATCGGAACACTCCTTGCTATCTCAATAATCGGTGTGCAGTACGAAGGTGTGTGGCAATTCACGGGGTGGATCGTTCTCATGTATGGACTTCTGTATGTTGGCATAAAGATTTCGAGTCGCCTGCTCAAGGTTCTTTCTATGGTTGTATATGGAATTATTGTATTCTTTGTGTTCGGGGCCTACCAATTTGGTCAGTCAGTCGCCGTCCTTAATGATGCGTTCATGGCCTACATCGTTCTTATTTCTCTTTCGCTTGTGTATGCACAATACTTCTACCAAGGACAGCAGAAGGAGAGTGCTCCAGAATCGGAGAGTCTCGCTGTAAAAGTTTTCTTCATCTTTGCTCTCGTTTTCTCAATGATTGCTATTACTGGGGAAACTCGAGGTTACTTCGATCAAAAAGTTCAAGCACTCGAATCTCCATACACTACTCCAGATGAAACTGGCGAGACCCTAGGAAGTCTAGAATATAAAAATGAATATATCAGCCAGACCACTCAGCTCAAGCAGCAAGAAAGCGTCGTTCTTATTGTTCTCTATACGATCTTCGCCTTCCTGGTGACAATCGCCGGATTTGTCCGGAATATTAGGGGGATAAGAATCGCAGGAATTACGATCTTCTTTATTTCTGCACTTTATATCTTTTTCTTCATCTGGTCGCTCGGAAGTCTCTATAGAATTATTGGGTCGATTGTCTTCGGAGTGATCGCAGTAATTATGTCGTTCATGTTCGCAAAGTATCGAGAGAAGATTCAGGAGATTGTGTAGTCAAGATCTTCACATTGCACTCAATAAAACTTTCATAGCAACTCTGTGTAAGTTTTTTATTTAAAACTTTTAGAAAAAGTAACAAGAGTCAACCTTTTCGTCCTACAAAACTTTTTTCTTTTTGGTATACTGTTTGTATGAATCAAATTGAAAAGACAAAAGAGCTTCTCGAGAGAGGGGTTGAGGAGATTATTGGTAAAGAAGACCTTATTAAGAGACTTGAATCAGGAAAACCGCTGAGGATTAAGCTTGGAATTGATCCAACAAGTCCAAACATTCATGTTGGTCGGTCAGTTCCACTCCTTAAGCTTCGAGACTTCCAAGAGCTTGGTCATCAAGTTGTCTTTCTGATTGGGAACTTTACTGCAGAGATTGGAGATACATCAGATAAAGAGAGCGAGCGACCTATGCTTAGCGAAGAAGATGTCCAGAAGAATCTTGAGACTTACCTTGAGCAGGCTGCAAAGATTCTTGATCTTGATAAGACAGAAATTGTTTATAATAAAGAATGGCTTTCTAAGCTTGGATACCAAGAAATTGGGAAACAAGCCGATGCTTTTTCACTTAATGAATTTATCTCTCGAGAGAATATTAAGAAACGACTTGATGCAGGAAAAAGAGTCTCGCTTCGGGAGCTTTTGTACCCACTCATGCAAGGATATGACAGTGTTGTTGTAAAAGCTGATGTAGAGCTTGGTGGAACAGATCAGAAGTTCAATATTCTTGCAGGACGAGACCTTCAGAGACTCTACGGTCAGGAGCCACAAAGTATTATCCTTTGTCCGATTGTCGAGGGTCTTGACGGACGGAAGATGAGTTCGAGTTACGGGAATGGAATTAATCTCATGGATAGTCCTCAGGAAATGTTCGGGAAGATCATGAGTCTCCATGATGATTTTATTATCAAGTACTTCGAGTACTTCACACGACTTGATCGAGACGAGATTAAGAGATTCGAGGAGCGTCTCGCACAAGGCAAGAACCCTAAGGATATCAAGGTTGAACTTGGAAAAGAATTGGTAAAAATGTACTATAGCGTAGAGGAGGCTGAAGCAGCTGCAGTGGCCTGGGAAGCAACCTTCTCGCAAGCAGGGTTCCCGGACGATGCTGAGATTATTCATGTAGAAGCTGGGATGAAGTTGGGTGATATCCTTATTGATTACGGTTTTGCAAGATCAAAGACCGAGTTTAGACGATTCCTCGAAAATAAGTCTCTTAAGGTTTTTGTGAATGATGATTTCAAGGTCGTTGAAAAAGATTTTGCTTTCACGGAAGATATTAAAGTGAAAGTAGGGAAGAAGCGGTTTGTTGAGATTAAAGTTGCGTAAGGTTTTTATTAATGCAGAGTATGCTCCTAGAAATTACTCCCTAATTTGCTATACTCACACACATGAAAGACAAAACTCCCCACGGACATCTTCACCCAATCACACGAGTCTATACTGATCTTGTGAATATTTTTGAGGAGCTAGGATTCTCCGTGGCACAAGGGACTGAAGTTGAGACTGAGCATTACAACTTTGATGTGCTTAATATTCCTCAAGATCATCCGGCACGAGATATGCAAGATACCTTCTGGCTGAAGAATGATCCAGGGAATCTTTTGCGTACACAGACCTCGAGTGTTCAGATTCATTATATGGAAGAGAAAGGAGTTCCTGCAAAAATTGTGGTTCCCGGGAAAGTTTTCCGGAACGAAGCAACTGACCGAACTCACGAAATCCAATTCCACCAAATGGAAGGACTTCTTGTTGGGGAAGGAATTACCCTTGCTCATCTTAAGTACACTCTGGATACTGTCCTCAAGAAGCTCTTCGGTGAGGATACGGAGACGCGCCTTCGTCCTGGATATTTCCCATTCGTAGAGCCTGGAGTTGAAATTGATATGAAATACGTCAGAAAAGATTCCAATGGTAATCTCGTTGGAGATGAAGAAAAATGGATTGAGATTCTAGGCGCAGGGATGGTTCACCCTAAGGTCCTCGAAGCGGCTGGAATTGATTCTCGTAAATACACAGGATTCGCTTTTGGAATGGGGATTGATCGTATTGCTATGCTTAAGTATAAGATCGACGATATAAGACTTCTCTATAATGGAGATATGAGATTGGTCTCACAATTTTAATTATTTGAACGATATATTTTTATGAAAATTTCACACACATGGCTCCAAGAATATTTTGACGAGAAGCTTCCTTCACCACGTGAGGTTGCGGATCTTTTGAATAAGCACGCTTTTGAGGTTGAAGAAATTGAGCAGGTTGGAGAAGACACGGTAATTGAAGTCGACATCTTACCGAACCGTGCTCATGATGCGAACGGACTCGATGGGATTGCCTGTGATCTCTCGGCTATCCTTGAGATTCCTTTGAAGAAACGACAGGAATCCACCCTTGTGACTGATACAAAGAGTAAACGAGAGATTAAGATTGAAGACTTTCGTTGTGTTCGCTATCAAGGATTAGAAATTGTAAATGCTCAGAATCTTGTTTCACCAGAAGAACTGAAACAGAAACTCGAAGGAATTAGAGAAAAATCAATTAGCCTTATTGTGGACCTGACGAATGTGGTAATGTTCGAAACAGGACAGCCGATGCATGCTTTCGATAGTGATAAACTTTCTGGAAATATCTCAGCTCGTCTGGCGACTGCTGGAGAAAAAATGACAACACTCGATGGGAAAGAATTAGACCTTACTGAAAAGCATCTTGTGATTGCTGACGAGGAAAAAGTCCTCGCTCTTGCAGGAATAAAAGGTGGGGGTGGTGCAGAAGTGACACTTGATACGCAGAATATCTTCGTAGAAATGGCGAATTTTGATGAAACATACGTGAGGGCGATTTCTAATCACGTTGGAATTTCAACTGAGTCTTCAAAGCGATTTCAGCACGGTATCCACCCTTGCATGACCGAAACTGCTCGAGAAAGATTCTTGGCCTATCTCGAAAAGTATCTGCCTAATGCCAAGGTGATTTCACATGAGGATGTTTATCCAAAGCCTATGAAATCTTACAAGGTTGGCGTTTCAACAGAAGAGGTGAATGGGCTTCTCGGAACAGATCTTACGCAAGATAATGTTGCTCAAATTTTTGACCGATTGAGCTTTTCGTATGAGATAGTTGAGGATCCAAGAAATAAGATAGTCGAGCTGGCGAAAGAGCAAATTGGAAAACCCTACAAAAGTGGAGCGAGTGTCTTGTTCGAAGGTGGAGAAACATTCGATTGCTCTTCGCTCTCAAGTTGGCTCTATGTTCATGCAGGGATTACAATTCCTCGAATGTGTATCGACCAGACCGTTTTTACTGATGAAGTTGCAGAGGCGGATTTGCAACCAGGTGATATTGTTTTTGCTAATACAAAACGTCTTGTGCATAAGACCGAAATCGAAACAGCGTCACAAGAATTCATGCCAGGGACTCCTTTTCCTGAAGGGTCAGATCATCTCGCGATCTATATTGGTGATGGAGAAATTATCCATGCAACATGTTATGAAAATATAAATATTGTTGTTCAGGAAAACTACAAAGACTCAAAAAGCTTCGGAGAAAATATCGTGAAGTTCGGAACACTCTCAGAGCTTAATTCTCCGCGGTTCGTCGTTACGGTTCCAGACGAGCGTCTTGATCTACGGGTAAAGCAGGATCTTATCGAAGAAGTAGCACGGATCTATGGGCTTGATAATATCGCACTAGCTCCTGTAGAGGATTTACCAGGACAAGATGAGCTTAATCAGGAATATCTTCTCGGGCTTCAGATCAAAGACCTCCTTATTACCGAAGGGTTCTCCGAAATCTATACGTCCTCTTTTGTTAAAAAAGGTGAGCGCGAAGTTGCAAAGCCTGCTGCGAAGGACCGGCCGTTCCTCCGAACAACGCTCGTAACTGGCATGGAGCAGTCATTAGACAAGAATAAGCATACGATTGATTTACAATCTTCGACCGACTTGAAGCTCTTCGAACTTGGGAAAGTATTCCCGAAGGATCGAGAAGTTTTGAAGCTTTCTCTTGGAGTGAGGCGTGTTCAGGGGGGAAAGAAAGTTAAGTCTCATGAGGTTCTAAAAGATATTGTTGCAAAGCTTGAGGGCCAGTTCGGAATTACTCCTCCTGAAATCAAGGATCAGCAAGAGATCGTTGAGATTGATCTTCAAGGAGTTTCTGTGCAAGAAACAGAAAAGTATCCGCGATTCTACGAATGCCCGATCAAAGAGTTCTCTCCAATCTCAGCGTATCCCTACATTGCGCGCGATATTGCCATCTGGGCTCCAGGAACCGAGTCTGACGAAATTCAAAATGAACTCACAGGAATAATCGAGAGTGCATCGGGTGAACTTCTCGCCAAGATCAACCTCTTCGATGTTTTCAGTAAGCCAGATGAAGATGGGAATGACCAGACTTCATATGCCTACAGGATGGTATATCAATCTCACGAACGAACGCTCGAAGACGATGAAATAAGAGAGATTATGGAAACAGTTAATTTGCAGATCGCAGAAAAAGGGTGGGAAGTACGGTAGAAAAAAAACCAACAAATTCTGTTGGTTTTTTTGTGATAGTATAATCTCATGAAAAAACTTATCCCTATGGTCTATCTCAATACTCGCGATCAACAATTCGACGTTGAGATGAAAGGTAAAGTTTGTGGAATTATGTGTGTAGCCATGATCCTTTCTACGCACGAGAAATATTTTGGAACTACTCAAGGTTTGATTACTGAAGCGAAAGGTCTCGGCGCGTATCTTCTAGGGATCGGATGGGATCATCGAGGGCTTGTACATGTCTTGGTGAAGTATGGAATTAGAGGCAGAAGATTTGAAGTAAGGAGATTCAGCATGAAGGAAGAGGTGTGGAGTCTCAAGGATAATTTTGAGAATCAGATCAAAGGTTATCTTGATGATGAAAAAGCTTTGATTGTCTCAGTTGATAAAGGGTTCAGAGATAATCTCACTTCGACTCATCTCGTGGTTCTTCATGGATATGAGTGTAATGAAAGTGGGGAGGTCGTCGCATGGATCATAAGTGATCCCTCGAGTGTCGGAAGTAAGCAGGAGGACGTGCCAGCAGGGTATTTCAAGGAATATTTTCGCGGGTTGGGAGTTGTGATTGGTATGAAATAAGAGAGGTGGTTACTTGATGAAGGCACAATACTGAAATAAAAAAAAGCGCCGATGTCCATGAGAACACCGGCGCTTGTTGAGGTATTTCGAAAAACTACCCCCGTATTCTTAGGTTCTGATAGACAAAACCTATTCGACGACACTCTCTCTCATGAAAAGTAAGCGAGCGTAATTCAAGAAGAAAACGTTTCCTGAACGTTTCAAAATCGCTCAACGTCCTATAGACGGTTGTATCAAGTTTTTTCTCTTCATCTGTAAGTCGTGTCCAGATTTGAAGGATCGGGTCAGCATACCCTGGCGGACTCATCGCCGTTAAGTCTTCATGAATTTCTGAGTAAAGATCGTCACAGAAAAATAAATGCCATTGTTTTGCGGGACAAGAATTGGTAATTTTTTGAAGTCGTTCTGAGATTTCTCTCGCCTTAGGTTGGAATGTGCTTCCCCAAATTGTCTGGCTTCTTTCGACTCCTTTGTAAATTCTTCTCAGAATAGTCTCAAAAAGCATGAAAACATTTTTCTGGAGAAGGTGAGGATTCTGAGGGTAAAGCCCTACCGCGATTGGAAGCTGTTGAGCATGAAACGGGATGATGGCTCTTTTTTTCGGCTGCTTAGTTTCTATAGAGATCATAATATTCATTTCCCACTCTACGCTCGTGCACCAAAAAGTCAAGAAAATTCTACCATGTTATCAACTGTCGAACTGGAGGAAAAAGTGCTAAAATACCTTCACTATGGCAGCAGATAAAACATATTCAGCAAAAGACATTTCAGTCCTCGAAGGACTCGAACCGGTACGAAAACGTCCCGGGATGTATATTGGATCAACCGGTCCTGATGGCCTTCATCATCTTGTGTGGGAAATTTTTGATAACTCACGCGATGAAGCCATGGGTGGGTTTGCTGACTGTGTCGAAGTCGCGCTTCTTCCTGGTAATCGTATTCGAGTGGTAGACAATGGGCGTGGAATTCCAGTTGATAAACATCCTAAGACGAAGGTTTCTGCCCTTGAGACCATTCTTACTGTACTCCATGCAGGAGGAAAGTTCGGAGGGGAAGATAGTGGTTATAAGGTTTCTGGGGGACTTCACGGAGTGGGATCATCTGTAGTGAATGCCCTCTCGACTCACATGACGGCTCACGTTCACAAAGACGGAGATATTTATTTCCAAGAATATGGTATTGGAAAGCCAAAAGCTCCCGTAAAGAAAGTAGGGAAGACAAAGCACCAAGGGACTATTATTGAATTCCAAGCAGATATTAGCATTTTCAAGGAGATTAATTACGAATGGAAAAGAATTGTTTCTCATCTGAGGAGGCAAGCATATCTTGTGAAAGGGATGCGAATGATTGTAATTGACGCTCGTGAAGCTGAAGGTCTCGAGATCGCTACAGAAGATGTTTGGCTTGACGATAAGCACCTCAATGTTCCATCACAAACGTTCTATTTTGAAGGGGGGCTCCGTTCTCTTGTTGTGTATCAGAACCAACTCCATAAAACAATCCACAAGAATATCTTCTATGTAGATAAAACGGTTGATGATATGCAGGTGGAAGTTTCATTCCAGTACATTAATGATATTTCAACTCGGCTCAGTGCTTTTGCAAACAACATCCACACTGCAGATGGAGGGATGCATGTAACTGGGTTCAAGACCGCTCTCACACGAACGCTCAACAAGTATGGAATAAAAAATAACATCCTCAAGTCTAAGGATGACTCGCTTACTGGCGATGATGTTTTTGAAGGGATGACAGCAGTTATTTCGATCAAGATGCCAGAGATTCAGTTCGAGGGACAAACAAAGTCTAAACTTGGATCACCTGAAGCTCGTGGAGCAGTCGAATCAATCTTTGGAGAAGCACTCGCGGAGTACCTCGAAGAAAACCCAGACGATGGAAAAGCAATTATCCAAAAAGTTCTTCTGGCGGTTAAAGCGCGGAAAGCTGCTAAAGCTGCTAAAGATTCAGTTCTGCGAAAAGGAGCACTTGAAGGGATGACTCTCCCAGGAAAGCTGGCTGATTGTCAGGTTCGGAATCCAGAAGAAGCTGAGATCTTCATCGTGGAGGGAGACTCTGCGGGAGGTACTGCCAAGGTTGGTCGAGATCGACGAACGCAGGCAGTATTGCCGCTTCGAGGAAAGATCCTTAACGTTGAGCGAGCACGACTTGATCGAATGCTTACCTCAGAACAAATCAAGAACTTGGTAATTGCCCTTGGTACCGCAATTGGAGATACATTCGATCTTTCAAAACTTCGATACCACAAAGTGATCATCGCGACTGATGCCGACGTCGATGGAGCACACATTACAACGCTTCTGTTGACTCTCTTCTTCCGGTACTTTAGACCGCTTGTAGATGAAGGGCATATTTATATTGCTCAATCTCCACTCTTTAAGGTGAAGATCGGAAAACAATTTTTCTATGCATACTCTGAGCAGGAACGAGATAAGATTCTTAAAGATAATGATGCAGAAACAGGAGATACAGGAAATCCAGGAGGTGCAGACTCAAACTCAGCACTGTCTAAGAAGAAAAAAGCTACCGTGCAGCGATACAAGGGTCTTGGAGAAATGAACGCTGACGAGCTTAAAGAAACAACGATGGACAAAAAGAATCGACTTCTCAAGCAAGTAACTATTGATGATGCGGTTGAAGCAGATAAAGTGTTTGATATGCTCATGGGAACAGATGTTCCAGCTCGTAAATCATTCATCGTGACGAATGCAAAGCTTGCAGAGATTGATTTGTAGGTTTTGAAAAGCCTGTAAAAATTAAGCGGGTAGAAGAAAAACCCAGGTTACTCTGGGATTTTTGCTATTCACTATAGAATCTCTCCTCAATATCTATAGCGTATCTTTCATCCGGAATGCATAATTACTCGTAAGTATAAGGTAAACACCAAGGATCAAGAAGAGCCATCTGATTCCGAGAGCGTAAATAATCACGGATCCAAGAAGTGGAGCAATTACGTATGCGATTGGTCTGATGATTCGTAAGAATGTGAGAGTCGATATATCTGAACTATCAATCTTCTTGAAAATGTAAGTCTCTGTCATGACTTCAATCATACTTGCTCCAACACGAGTAGCAAAGAATATCCCCATCCAGAAAATAATATTTGGGTTCTGGGGTAGAAAGAAGATTACCCCACTAGATATTCCTGCAATAAGCATTCCTGTAATGAGAATCTCTTTTTCACCAAGTTTCTTGTCAGCAATTTTGCCAAGCATTGCTTCGAGAAGAACGAACGGAATTAATCCCACTGCAATAATATAACTTGTTTGTTCTAAAGAGAATCCAACAGATTGTGTGAGATAGATTGGTGAATAAATAATCATCCAAGCGAAGAAGACTCTGAGAGCAAAACCACACTGGAGCGCGAAGTAAATATCTCTTTCATCTACGATTTTCTTGAAAGCTTGCCAAAGTGCAATTTTTGGATATGTTTTGTCTTTGAAATATGAAAGCTTGAAGTGAGCGATTATGATGACAACACTTAAAATAATAGCCCCAAGTCCAAAGACTCTCCAATATTGACCGTCTCCAAGGAGGTATCCTGAAGCGAGTGGTCCCGCAACAAAAGCCGTATTCAAAGCTGTGAGGTAGAGCCCTCTTGTGCCTCCTGTGTCTGCATCGCTTGTTTCGCTTTCGAGGAATATATCCATATTCATGAAAAAGAGCGCTGTGAGGACGAAATTAGTTATAAAAGCAATGATAACGACGATTGGATTACTCGATAGAGTGAGAAAGATAAGCGTTATGAGGGTGAGATAAAGCAGGACCATCAGTGCTCTGAAATTACCAAATCTCGTAAGGATTTTCCTGTAGAAGATGAAGATAACCACAGTAATTGCAGAGGCAATTGCGTAGAGGAGCCCGATGTAAACTGGTTTGATGAATTGCTCGAGATACGTTGATACTACATAAATCGCAGGTGTTGCGTGGAGTGTAAACAAGAAGACAAGAAGATAAATCAGTTTTTTATGGTTTGAAGGAAGGTGCTTGCTATGGCTACGTCTGATGAGTTTGAACATGTCGTTTAGTATAGCAAATTAAAAAGACAAAAGAAAAACCTCCACGTTAAAATTCTGAAGCCCTGTTCTCCTCATTGTGATGGACTTGTTCTTCTTTCTTTCCTCATGTAAAATATGTTTATGAACGCCTTTAATAGTAAGTTGAGTAGAAAAGGCTTTACCCTGATTGAATTATTGGTTGTCATTTCTATCATCTCTCTTCTTTCAAGTGTTGTCTTGGCGGCACTCAATGAGGCACGGAATAGAGCTCAGATTTCTGTGGCAAATAATGATCTTAAATTATTTATCGACGCCGTTATTGTGGTACAAGGAAATACAGGTAAGCCTCTCAGATTTACAACCCTCTCAGGGTGCACTCGTTGCGTAGGGGATGCTCAATGGCAAATAAGTCTCGATAGGATTATCGCTGAGACTGAAGGTTTGTACGATCCTCTCTCTGAAGCGATGTCCGTAGACCCTTGGGGAAATGTATATGTTTTGGATGAGAATGAGTCTGAAAGCACGATGGATCCGACAAACTCTAATTACTGCCGAAGAGACTCTATCTATAGTAGAGGACCAGATGGAGGTACTGGAGGTGGAGATAACATTGCTATTTTAGTCCCTTATTCTGCGGTTGGTCAGATGAATTGTACGAATTAAAGCCTTGAGCCTTATTTAAAATACGGTATGAGAAAAACCTTCTGTCTTGGAAACAGAAGGTTTTTAGATATTTGATCTACACTCCGAGGATCACTGGAATAACAAGTGGTGACTTGGCAGTCTCTTGGAAGAGGTACTTCGTCATTTCGTCAGCAACAGCATCTTTGAGTTTGTCGAAGTTGATCGTCTGCATGTTTTTTGCCTTACTTTCGATAATCGATCGAACTTTGTCACGACTTTCGTGAATAAGGTCTTGCGATTCACGAAGATAGACAAAACCACGAGAGATAATATCCGGAGACTTTCGAAGTTTCTTAGTCCGTGTATTAATGCTCGCAACTACAACGAAGATCCCATTTTCTTCAAGGTGATTTCGATCACGCATTACCACTTCCTGAAGTTCTCCAACTGAGAATCCATCAACGGTCACAACTGCATGAGGAGCTCGAGCGTCAAGACGACGCATCTTGGTCCCTTCTGCATAGATCTCAAAGACTGCTCCATTGTCTGGGATCATAACGTTTGATTCTGGCATTCCTTCTTCGAGAGCAAGCTGCTTGTGATTATAAAGCATATGGTGCTCTCCATGAAGTGGAATAAAGAATTTATGAGGAATCTGTTGGTGAATCCAACGAAGCTCCTCCTTACTTCCGTGACCAGAAGCGTGAACATGAGAATCCATGTAGGTAATGATATTTGCTTCAGATCGGTAGAGCTTATCTTTCAAGCGCATAATTTGATTATGATTAGAAGGAATCACTGATGAAGACAGAAGAACCGTATCATTTGGACGTAGAGTTACGTGCTTGTGTGCCTTGTTTGCCATACGCATAAGCGCTGCGAATTCTTCACCCTGAGCTCCTGTAACAATCATGATAACTCGGTCTGGTGGAAGTTCGTTAAGAGCACTAATTGGTTGAAGCGTTTTGTCGTTTGGATCGATAAGGTTAAGTTGCTTTACGATTTCCATGTTTGACTTCATGCTCCGTCCTTCAAGAATTACTTTCTTATTAAACTTTTTAGCAAGAGAGATGATCATAAGGATTCGTTCCACCTGAGAAGCAAACGTTCCAATAATCAATCGTCCTGCAGCTTCACGAACGATCGGTTCGATATTCTCGACTACGACGTTCTCGGACATTGACCATCCTGGATTCTCAACTCCAGTAGAATCGAGCGTCAGGAGAAGTGCAGGTTTTTCTGACTTTCGGAAACGAGAATACTGACTTACTTCTTCATCAGTAGGAACTCCATCGATATTATCCACTCGAACGTCTTCCACGAAGACGATGTCTCCATAGGGAGTGTCGATAATCAGACCCATTGAATCGGGGATGGTATGAGAAACAGAGAATGTCTGAATTCGCATCTCTCCAGCAACAATTCTCTCGTCAGCTCCGATCTTAACAATATTAAGAGCAGGAAGCTGTGGAAACTCTGTATGTCGTTTAGCGATCGTGAGAGCCCCGAAATCTCGTGAGTAGATTGGTGGGTTACCGATCTTGTTGATTATAAAAGGGATTCCTCCAATGTGATCGAGGTGGCCATGTGTGATAAACATTCCACGAATACGATCCTTGTTTTCTTCAAGGTAGGTTGTGTTGGGGATAATATAATCAACTCCAGGAGTCACGAGTTCATCACGGAACTCGAATCCTGCATCAATAACGATGATGTCGTTTCCGATTTCGATTGCAGTACAGTTCTGTCCAACTTGCTCAACTCCACCAAGCGGAATAATTCGAATAACTCCATCTTCAATGGGTGGAATATTGTTATTCTCCTTGACCTGGCGTGCTGCTCTAAAAGGGTGTGGTTTCATTACTTTTCGTCGTTGAGTTGTCCGTCCTCCTGGTTCTTTTGGGATGTAGGATTTTTCTGAACGATTACTCCGAGTGTGGGGTGTTCGATTTGCCGGCCGGCGACCTTTTGTATTATTGTTAGGTCGTCGGTTGTTGTTGTTTCGATTTGACTGACCTTCTCCTCGAGGAACTGGGTTTGTACCTGGAGTTGCTCGAGTTGGACTCGGCTTTGCTCCTGGACGACCACTGCTTGTTTGGGGTCGTGCCTGATACGTCCGGCGAGGACGTGAGGCGGGGTTTGTGTTTCTGTTATTATTTGTTTCCATAATATATATTAATAAATAAGTAGTTTGTGCATCAATGCAACCATTTGGATACTCGAGAAATACCCAAGTGGTTGAATTGATGATTATTTAAAGATGCTCCAAAGAGAGTCTTTCTCTTTGTGCCATTGATAGATCGCGTTAAAGCGCTCGCTTGTTGTTACTAAGAGGCTGGGAACTGTCGTATAGAGGTCTTTAGGGAGCGTGTAAGGAACTTTACGAGCAAAAAGGGGGATTGCTGGGATCTCTTCTTCGATCTCTACTAGAAGAGATGTGAGTGATTTCTGGTATTCCTCAGGCGTACTTTCCTCACGAAGTCTTTCTAAATAGATATTTACATCTAGGTTTGTGTACTGACTGATGTTAAGACCTGGATCATTTCTTTGTGAAGAATGCCAGAACCCATAGAGGTCAAGTCCATGGTTTATTTTTTGACCGAAGAGAAGCACCTCAAAATTACGCGGTCGAATTACTTGCTCTTGGAAATCATCAGGAGAATAAACTTCGAGAGTAACATTGATTCCATTCTCTCGGAGAACACCCGTTACATATTGTCCTACTTGGATAAGGAGTGCTGTATCGGCCGTGGATATTGAAAATTTGATTTCAGACCCACCCTTCTCCCAGAAGCCAGATTGGTTCTTCTTCCAATCTTTACTACCCATATACTCTTCAAATAGAACTTCTTTGTCGATCTCTGCAAAGATTTCGTGATCTTGAGGGATGAGTCTTGTTGGAATGTATGTTTCAAGGACCTCGGCCTTCTCTGGGAAGAGTGTACTTACAAGGACTTCCTTATCGATAAGGGTTACTAGGGCTTCACGAATCTCGATATCTTTGAGAAAGGCGTTCTTGTTTTGATTGAAGAAAAGCGCGAAGACTTCAGAAAGAACGAGGTCACTACTTCTGCTGGTTATCAGCTGCCCACTTGAGATCACGCCGTTTTCGTAAGCTCGAGCTAGTTCTTTTTCATTGTCGTAGAATAAAAGAGAGATTGTATCGATATATGGCTCCCCTAGAAGATATTTAGGGAAAGATTTTAATACATACTGGCTTGTCTCCTCGAGTGAACGTTTGGTTGAAACAACCTGGTATGGTCCTGATCCTACTGGAGTTGTGTTGTACCGACTAAAAAGATAATTCTCCTGACCTTCGTCTTGCCAGAGATGTTTTGGAAGAATTCCGAGTGTTGTGTTTTGGATGAAGGGAGTGAATGGTTTTGTGAGAGTGAAGATTACTGTTGAATCGTTGAGTGCCAGAACTCCAGTCCCATCCCAATCACGCTCAAAGGGGCTTTTTGAGCTACTCTCTTGAACAGCTTCAACCGTGAAGACTACATCTTGGGCTGTAACTGGAGTGTTATCATGGAAGATTGCATCTTCCCTAAGTTTGAATGTGTATGTGAGTCCATCATCACTTATCTCCCAAGATTCGGCAAGATCAGGAATAAGATTCCCCTGAGGAGTTCGGCGTGTGAGCCCTGAGTAAATGAGTGTTGTAAGATCACGGTCAACATCTCTTTCAGCATAAAGTGGATTAATGAAGCGTGGGACTCCCACAATTCCTTCCGTTATAACCCCTCCTGTCTTGGGTGTATCAGTGAGGAATTGTCTATTGAACAAGACTCCTGCTGTAAGACCTGAAACAAGAAGTATAAGGAAAAATATATGCACAAAAAGACGTTCAGTTTGAGAAAAGTGAGTGTAGTGATCTTTGAAAAAAGAAGTCACATGGGTGTATTTTTTTTCCAGAGAAGGTAATTTCACGAAGAAAGGTGATAGGATTGAGAATAATTGGCTCAATCTTTACGTGTAAAGAGAGCTGGGCTTCAATAGTCGCGTGTACTGTTGATTTTCTAGAGATGAGATCTTACTCCTTATGAAAGGTAAACAATTGTATATGAAACAAACACAAACAAAACTGCAAGGAGAATTGTTCCATAAAAAAGCGCTCTTTCAGCACCACGACGGGTGTGTTGAGCAAAATCATCATCTGTTCCACCTCCAAGGGCACTCCCAAGTCCGGCAGTTGAATTTTGCAATAAAATTCCGATAATTAAGAAAATCGCTAGAGCGACCTGAATAATACTAAGTAGAGTCATAAACCCGATTAGTATAGCAGGTTTTGTTGCGAGCGCAAGATGTTTTGAACATAATTCCAAATTGACTTCCTCTTTACGAGGAATATAATTACCCACGTATTATTTGTAATATAAATAGCCTATGTCAAAATCTACGTTCAAATTTCAACCGCTTGGAGATCGAATCCTTATAGAGGAGATCACCGAAAAGAAAGGTACTCATCAGACTCAATCTGGTATTTATCTTTCCGAAAAACCAATCGAAGATACGGTAAGAAGAGCAAAAGTAATCACTCTTGGTGATGGAAAAAAGCCAGACGGAACTGAAGTAAATTTTGTAATGAAGGTTGGCGATACTGTAACGTTCCAATGGGGAGACTCGATTACTCTCGATGGGCGAGAGTTCATTATGGTACGTGTTGGAGATATTTCTGGGATTATTAAGGTATAGGACATAAAATATTTATATATGGCAAAAGACATTCTCTTCCGCGAAGATGCACGAAAAAAGCTCAAAAAAGGAATCGACACTATCGCTGATGCTGTGAAGGTAACTATTGGTCCCCGAGGTCGGAACGTTGTTCTTGATAAGGGTTACGGAGCACCAACGATTACTAATGATGGGGTTTCGATTGCAAAAGACATTACTCTCGAAGACAAATTTGAAAATATGGGAGCTGAGATCATCAAGGAGGTTGCAACCAAGACGAACGATGTTGCAGGGGACGGGACAACTACGTCGGTTATTCTGATGCAGGCTTTTGTGGAAGAAGGGCTGAAGAACACTGCCATGGGGGTGAACGCGGTTGGCGTTAAGAACGGAATTGATGTGGCTGTTGAGGAGGCAGTCGCAGAGCTTAAGAAAATGGCACTTGAGGTAAAAGATAAGGAAGCCGTGAGGGATGTCGCAACTATCTCAGCCGAATCAAAAGAAATCGGAAAGATTATTGCTGACACAATATATAAGGTCGGACAAGACGGAGTGGTGACTGTTGAGCAGTCTCAGAAGTCCGGAGTTGAATCAGAAGTGACTCTAGGGATGGAATTTGCTCAAGGGTATATTTCTCCATATATGGTATCAAGCCCAGAACGGATGGAAGCCGAAATGTCAGATGTGCCGGTCCTCGTAACAGACAAGAAGATTTCAAATATAAAAGAAATCCTACCGCTTCTTGAGCAACTCGCAGGAACAGGAAAGAAGGACCTTGTGATTATCGCTGAGGATGTCGACGGAGAAGCTCTGACAACATTGGTTCTTAATAAGCTCCGAGGGGCACTTAATGTTTTGGCAATCAAAGCTCCTGGATTCGGTGAGGCGAAGTCTGACTATCTCGAAGACATTGCAATCGTTGTTGGAGCGACAGTAGTTACAGAGAGAGCGGGGCTGAGTTTTGAAACAGCAACGCTTGATATGCTTGGGAAGGCTGGGAAGATTGTTTCCAAAAAAGACAAAACTATTATCGCTCATGGAAAAGGAGATAAAAAGAAAATTGAGGCCCGCGCAGATCAGCTGAGAGCACAGGCTCAGAATGCTGCGAAGTTCGATATGGATAAGTTCATTGAGCGAGCGGCAAAGCTTTCTGGAGGAGTTGCCGTGATCAAAGTTGGAGCAGCGACCGAGACAGAAATGAAGTATCTCAAGCTGAAGGTTGAAGATGCGGTCCATGCAACGAAGGCTGCAATTGAGGAGGGAATCGTTGCTGGAGGAGGAAGCGCGCTGGCCCATGTTTCTGGAATCTTGAGTAGTATCCTTGAGAAAAAACGAAAGAAGCTAAACCGCGAAGAAATCCTTGGGTACGAAATTGTGATCAAGGCCCTCAAGCAGCCGCTCAAGCAAATCGCCACTAACGCTGGGAAAGAAGATGGTTCCGTAATTGTGCATCATGTCAGTGAAGCGGGCGCTCCTGCCGGGTATGATGCGCTTAAGGACATTATGGTTGCAGATATGATCAAAGAAGGAATTATCGACCCTGTGAAAGTAACACGAACAGCCCTTCAGAATGCCTCAAGCGCTGCAGGAATTATGCTGACTTCAGAAGTAGCGATTACCGACATCGTTAGCAAAGATCAACTCTCAGGAATGCAAGGAATGGGAGGAGGAATGGGGATGCCGGGAATGATGTAGGAGTAAGGGTTCTTAATAAAAACCGCAGGCGTTCTTTTGCTTGTGGTTTTTGCTATACTAAAAGCAATGAAAATAATCACCTACATGTTCCTAGGACTTCTCGCTCTCTTAAGTGTAAGAGAATTTCAAGGAGAGGGATTCTTCTTGATTGATACAGTTAATTTTATTTTCCATGAAGCGGGCCATCCGATATTCTCTATTTTTGGTGAATTTGTGCAGTTTCTAGGAGGGACTCTTGGACAGTTGATTATTCCACTTATGTTCTTTGGGTATTTTTTCTTTCACCGACAGTTCTTCTCTTCAGGAATTATGATGTGGTGGTTCGGTCAGAATTTCATAGGGGTTGGAACTTACATCGCTGATGCTCGGATGCAGGTTTTGGAGCTGATTGGAGGACAGCACGACTGGACGTACCTTCTTGGAAGATTGGGGGTTCTTAAGTATGATCAAATAATTGGGGGCTCAGTGCAAGTGTTTGGGCTCATTATTATGCTGTCATCAATTGTATATTTGTCGGTTGTGGTGGAGCAGATGGGAATAAAGCCTGTTCTAGATCGTAGGGCAAGAAAAAGAGAATAAAAAATATCCCCACAAACTTGCTTGCGGGGATTTTTGATGTCTTTATTTTGATACTCTGGTATGATGCCTCCATCTATGTCTCAAGACCTAAATAATACAAAAGAAAAAGAATACGACCTCATCGTCATTGGTGGTGGAGCTTCCGGAATGATGGCAGCTGGAGTTGCTGCGGAAGCGGGGAAGTCGGTTCTTATTATTGAGAAGAATCATGAGCTTGGAAAAAAACTCAAAATCACTGGAGGTGGTCGGTGTAATATCACCAATGCAACATTCGATACAAGAGAATTTCTTAAGAACTTCGGTGATGCTGGGCGGTTTCTTTTTTCTCCTTTTTCTCAGTTTGGCGTTCAGGACACGTTTGACTTTTTTGAAGAGAAAAGACTTCCTTGTGTGGTCGAAGCAAATAATCGGGCATTTCCTCACACTCACAAAGCGACTGATGTTTGCCGCGTTATGGTTGAGTGGCTCAAGAAATATGATGTTGACATCCTGCTAGGGTGCCCGGTCCAGAGAATCGAAGCTGATCAAGATCTGGGTATAATTACGGGTGTCGGGACCGCTCAGGGGCTCAAGAAGGCTCATAATTATGCCCTGGCAACGGGTGGAGCTTCTCATCAGGAGACGGGATCCACAGGTGACGGATTCGGGTGGCTCAGAGATATTGGTCACACCGCCAAGGAGCCAGCACCGAATATTGTTCCTCTTAAGGTCAAAGAACAGTGGGTAAAAGACCTCTCAGGAAAATCACTCGATGATATGAAGATCACTTTTTCTGTTGATGGGAAGAAATCTTTCAGTGAGCGAGGAAGAATCCTCTTCACACATTTTGGAGTTTCAGGGCCGCTTATTTTGAATAGTTCATATAAGGTGGCAGATCTTTTACATGAGGGGATGGTGACAGCAAAAATTGATTGTTTCCCGTCTGATGATCTTGGAGCTCTTGAGCGGAAGGTTTTGGAGGTTTTTGATGATCATAAGAATAAAGAGTTCAAGAATGTTATCAAAGAGATTATTCCGCCAGGGTTCGCTTCGGCAGTTTTGTCGTTTGGCGTTATTGCAGATGAAGAAATGAAGGTTCATAGTATTTCAAAAGAAGAACGAAAAGCCCTTGTACAGCTCATGAAAGATTTCCCACTTACAATTCTTGATCTCATGAGTATGGACAAAGCGGTAATCTCAGATGGTGGAATTCCACTCACCGAAGTTGATACTAAGTTTATGCGATCAAAGGTTTACTCGAACTTCTATGTAACGGGTGATATTCTTCATATTAATCGTCCTTCGGGTGGTTATTCGTTGCAGCTTTGTTGGACAACAGGGTATGTCGTTGGGAAATCGATTTAATCTGACAAACCCCTCGCTTTATTTTTATTATCGTGTATAGTATTCGCATATGGCAAAACGCGCAACCGGAGTCGGGAAAGGAAAACAAACCCGATCACATAAAACAGCAAAACGACTTGCAATTAAGCAGGTTATGTTAGCAGAACGAGCTGAAAAGAAAGCAGCTAACGTTCGAATAAGTTCAACAGCTTCAAAAGCAGAAGTGGCTTCTCGAAAAGGAAGCAAAGCAACTACTAAAAAAACAGCTCCTGCAAAAGCAGCAGCCTAACGAAAGTAAGACAGAGAGATCTGTCTTTTTTTCTATACAGTTGTTGAAGGATTTGATATGATCGAAGTATGGATAATGGAGCAAAAAACTTTTTTATAGTCACTATCATCATCGGTGCCAGCGCTTTCTTTTTCTTTATGTCTCAGAATGTAGAAAGAAAAGAGAGTCTTCAAGAGAAAGAGAAGGAGTCATTCGTTGATTTGCGCGTAGACTTTGTTGATAGGTTGTATGAAAAAGATGGTGTTACGAGGATTGATCAAGAAATAAGAGGTATCGATGATATCTTAGATAGTCCGAAAGTGACCGCTTCTGGGAGTGCAGAGACGAAAGGCATCCGACTTCAGGTTCAGGAATTCCTCAAAGAAAACTACAATGGACTTTATTGGGTTAATCTAGAAAAAGAAGAGGATCTCACGATTCTCTTCCTGAGAGGAACTCTGACGTATACAGATTCTGGAATGAAGGAGCAAGAACTTTTTTCTGGGCTTGCAGGTATTCTTTTTACGCAAGAGGCACAAGATCTCGTCGTCTACAGGAATGGGCGACCCGAACTCTTTAATATTCTGAATGGACAATCTGAAATTTGTTTACCAGAGAAAGAAGACCTTGATCTCTTAGGAAAATTCACCGAGGAGACTGGAGTGGTGGTGGAGGAGGTTGAAAGATTCGAAATTCAGAATTGGTTCAAGCGAGGTTTTGTTGTCCGAGTGACTGACATGGAAGGTTTTCAATATGAAGCAGAGATTACCACAACAGACCGAAGTCCAACTCTTGATGAGTACAGTCTTGATTGTTCCAAGGCGAGTATTGGGGTTTTTGATGTTGGTGGTTGGGTTATAAAGAATCTGGGAGATCCTGATTCTGAGGTTAGATCTTCTCAGACCTCTTCATAAAAACCTTTACAAACTCAATCGCATCTTCCTGATCGATAAACCCAGGACTTGTTGCGACGGTAACGGCCAAAGCGTGGTGCCAGTAATGAGCAATCGTTGTGATCTTGGATTCGAGTGAGGTGAACGCGCCTTCGGGTCCGAAGATGTCGATGTCGAGACTGAGAACAAAAGGTTCTCCTGGAAGATCTGTTGAAGCTTCGAGACTCCCTAAGTCGGTCTTTTTCATAAAATCAGCTTCTGTGGTAATCCTCTTGAGACATTTTATGAGCTGACCTTTCTCGGCACAATCCAAGAAGTCTGAGATACGGCTTTTCCGATATACCTCGTCAATATTATTGGGGGTTATTTCTTGAATCTCGTTAGCTTCGTACCCAAAGACTGCATCATCAGGATGAGCATCAATATGAACCACATTGATCGGAGAACCTGTTTGATTCTTAATCTCTAGGAAAGCCATGAGAGCTTTGTTGTGATTATCAAAAACATAAAAAGGTTTGGTTTTCTCATGGAAGACTCCATCTTGAGCAAGTCCTGAATAGGCTCCATGATCATCGGTGAAGGCTATTGTATCAGAAAGAGAAAGGTCGTCGGGCGAGGTAAAAGGCACAAAAAAAGAATCTTCTTGAGGGGTGAAGGCTTGGTCATGTCTTTCGGATTCGGTAGTTTTTTCGTGGATATTTGTGCAGGCTTTTTCCCAAAGTGTTTCGATTTTCCAGATAAGCTCTTGATTCATATCATTACTCTATCATATTCGACATCATTTTTCCCAAAAAAATTCTTGTAAAAACCCTCATGATCTTTATAATACAACCTATATTACTTCTAAGAAATTATTAATACGTATGAGTAAAACACAAGAGAAGACCATTAAAATTTTTGGACATCAGGTTCCTGATACTGATACGGTTGTTTCGGCAATTATCTATGCGTGGCACTATAATGAGGTCTTAGGGAAGAAGGCTGAAGCATTTGTGCTGGGGAGTTTGAATAAAGAAACTCAATACGTACTCGATCGATTTGACGTTACAACACCTGAAGTTCTTAACGAAATTACAAAAGAAGATCAGATTGTCGTTGTCGATACCAATAATATTCTTGAGCTTCCTGATGACGTCTTGAATGGTGAGCTCCTTGAGATTATTGATCATCATAAGTTGTCTGGGGGAATTACGACTGATACTCCTGTGATTGTGACGCTTCGTCCGATGGCTTCGACTGCTTCACTTATTTATACCGTCATGAATCCTGAGCTTCACCCAATCCCTCACGACATTGCAGGGATTATGCTTGCTGCGATTATTTCGGATACGCTCGAGTTCCGAAGCCCGACCACCACTCCCGAAGATAAGATTATTGCTGAGACTCTTGCCGAGCAAATTGGTGTTGACATTAATGAGCTGGCGACCAAAATGTTCGAGGCGAAGTCTGATATTACAGATGTTGATCCAATGGAGTTGATCCTGATGGATAGTAAAGTTTTTGAAATGAATGAGCAGAAGGTGAGAGTAAGTGTGATTGAGACGACTCACCCGAGAGGTGTTCTTGATAAGAAGGATGTTATCAAAGATGCCATGCTGAAACACATTGCCGAAGACGAAGCGGTTGATGAGGTTCTCCTTTTTGTGATTGATATTCTCAAAGAACAGGCAACACCTATCGTTGCTTCAGCACTCGGAGAGATGATGGTCGAGGGAGCATTTGGAGTCGACCTCAAAGAAAATGAAGAGGTGGTCCTTCCTGGAGTTGTTTCGAGGAAAAAACAGATCATTCCAGCGTTGCAGGGGTAGAGGAGGACTGATGATTGTGTCTGCCAATGAAGCTTATTTCATTCATGGAGAGCATAGGTAGTATGTACAGTTTGGGCTCGAACTTCACTACACTAAGACGAAAGAAGTTATGAGAGGTGGTCTTTTTCATGTGAAGTTTCTTGCTATACTAAGCCTATGAAAGAAGAAATACACCAAAGAATAAAAAAAGCCATAAACGAAAAGGTATTCCCCGGGTGCGTATTCGGAGTTTCGGTAAAGGGGCAAAGACGATCAATATTTTCTGAGGGGAGGTTCACCTACGAAGAAACGTCTCATGCAGTTTCTGACAATACCGTCTATGACATTGCTTCAGTTACCAAGGTGATTCCGACAAGTCTTTCTCTTCTAACATTAATAGATCAAGGGAAAGTATGTATCGAAGATCAGGTGGTCTCTTATATTCCCGAATTCGGAAATAGCCCAGCTAAAGAAAAAGTCCTGATCAAGCATCTTCTCACCTATACTCTTAATCTGGTGATTCCTTCGATGACTTCTATGAAAGACTTTTCTCCTGAGAAGATTATAGAAACCGTAGTGTCTGCAGAATTGAGAGAAGAGCCTGGGACAAATTTCTTGTATACCAATGCTACTGCGATGCTCGTAGGTCTCATCGTGAGGAATGTTACCGGTTCATCGCTTGAAGAGTTTTCTCGAGCGACGTTTTTTGATCCTTTAGAAATGAATGATACAACATTTCACCCGGAAGATTCTCAGAAAGAAAATATCCCGCCGACCGAAATTGACGAGTGGAGGGGCGGGGTTGTGCAGGGTGTCGTTCATGACGAAAGCACCTATTCGCTCAAAGCTAAGTGCCACCTAGGAGTTGCTGGGCTCTTCTCCAATACTCCAGACCTTCTGACTCTGCTGGAGGTGATCCTGGATTGTGGAATCAAAGATGGTACAAGATATTTTTCAAAAGAAATGATCGAGAATATGCCGGTAATTCCATTCAGGGTTTCTATTGAGACTCCGGGTTTGGGGTGGAAATTCGAACAACCGCTTCAACCTCATTTAAGAACACTCCTGTCAGACAGAACTCTCGGGCAGACTGGATTTACCGGATGTTTTGTCTTGTGTGATCAAGAGAGCGGTGTTGCTATTACAATGATTTCGAATCGTACCTTTCCAAAAAGACCAGAGAGTGGAAAAGCAATAAGTGAATTGAGGTCTGATTTGGTGGATATTGTGTATCGCAGTTTAGACAATTAATGAGGTGATCCGGAGTCTTTTGAAGAAAGTATCTTTACTCAAAATAAACAAAAAACACTCCGATCGAACGGAGTGTTTTTTCTCTAAAAATCAACGTATTAGAATTCGTCTTCGAGGTCATCAATTGCATCTTCAGCAATTTCTTCTGCATCTTCTGCAAGTTTTCGAGCGTTTGAGTAGTCATCATCATCGTATTCATCATCAGCATCATCAAGCTTGTCCTCTGCATCGTCAAGTTCGTCTTCAGCATCATCGATGTATCGATCTCGAACTCCACGATATTCTGCCTCGTCGATACGAGCTTCGAGTTCTTCGATTTCATCTTCCGCATCCTCGATTGCATCCTTGGCTCGACGCTTATCAGAGCTGTTACTGTCGGCACCTGCGTCTTCTAGATCCTCAATCGCGTCCTCTGCCGTTTCTTCTGCTTTGTCGGCAAGCCTCAGGGCACGAATGTAATTCCCTTGACGGAACTCATCTTCTGCTTCGTCAAGTTCATTTTCTGCATCATCAAGCTCATCCTCTGCATCCTCAATATCTGATTGAGAGACATTATTGTCATCTTCCTCATCGTTAATAATATCATCAAGATCATCAATTACGTCTTCTGCATCTTCAATTTTCTCTTGAGCATTACGGTAAGCAGTGTTTGAAGAGTTTCCTCCGAAGTATGATGTGTTTCCGTAGTAGGTACTATTCGAAGGGGTAATCCTTGTTACATCTCCATACGAACCATTATTATGTTGGTTCCCCTGGAGGAAACGTAGCTGCGCAATGAGTGAGTCAAGCTGAGCTTGAAGTTGCGCCCGATATGTGTCGTTGCTTGTTCCATATCCGTAAGAATAGGGAGTATTTGTATACGAAACCGGTGTAGTGTTTCCAAAATCAGGAGTGAAAAAAGCCCCAGTTCCAGATGTTGATCCTGAACTATATTGGCTATATTGCGCTGATGCTTCTTGAGGTAGTGTGGTAACTACTCCAACGATTGCGAAAGCAAAGAATATTTTTGTGAAATGGTGTAGATAATGCATAGTAAAAAAGTTATTTCTATACGAGTATAATAGCACGACTTAGTAAAAAAATCAAGTCTTCTTGAACAAGCTCATACCTTTGGTATACTAGGAAGCATATGAAAATAAATCATATTCTAGGAGTAATTGTTGCACTCCTCATTGTTGCGGGAGTGTTGATGATTGCTGGAAAAGAAACTAAACCACAAGAAGAGATCGGGGATACCATTACTATTAATGAAGAGGTCACGAATACTGAAGATGGTTCAGAAGAAATCGCCAAGGAGGTAAATACTAATCAAAAAACAAACACTATGGAAACACAAAAAGTAACATTTGAAACAACCGAGGGAAACATTGTCCTTGAACTCTACACGAAGCAAACACCAAAGACTGCAGAAAACTTCATCTCTCTTGCTGGAGAAGGATTCTACGATGGGGTGCGATTCCACCGAGTGATCGAAGGGTTTATGATTCAAAGTGGTGATCCACTTTCGAAGGATGACGCACTTGCAGCTCAGTGGGGAACAGGAGGGCCTGGTTATCAATTCGATGATGAGATTGTGGAGGGACTATCGAATGTTCCTGGAACCATCTCAATGGCGAATGCAGGACCTGGAACCAATGGAAGCCAGTTCTTCATCAATACGGGTTCTAATGCTTTCCTTGACGGGAAACATTCAGTGTTCGGGGCTGTTATTGAAGGAATGGATATTGTAGCGAAGATTGAAAAAACAGAGACACTTCCTGGGGATCAGCCAGCTACGCCGATTACGATTACAAAGGTCGTTGTTGAAGCTTAGGCTGAAAAGATCAACTAAACATAGGTGGCAAAAATGGAAAAAAAGCCCCGTTGCTGACATAAAAATCACTACTCGAGATGATTTTTTATTTTGGCAACGGGGCTTTTATGATGCCTATCTTTCTTGTCCTTTATGATTTCCCTACAACCCCTTCTCGAAAACTTCCCAATCAACCTCCTTCTTTCCTTCAGGAATAATACGAAGTGGTATGAACTTTTGAGTCTCTGTATCGAACTTGGCTTTTTTTACAATCACACGGACTTCTTGATCGTCTTTCTTTATAAAAAAGTACGGCTGAATCCATCCTTCGAATGCCAGGAACCTTCGGTACAATCCCTCTTGATCTTCAGAGTTTAGGTCAAGCTCGGCGTCTGCCTTTGTCAGGAGTTTGGTAAAAGTAGCTTCAGCGTGGTTCTGCTCAATCGGCGTAGTTGTTTTGTGAAGCCACCCCGAAATACTATGGGCCAAAGTCTTTCCTCCTACATGAGCAAGTATATCTCGAGTTTCAATCCGATTGGTCCATTGCGTGAATGAGTAAGGAGTTTGGGCGATGATTGGTCCGTGGTCCATCTTGCTATCCATCTCCATGATGGTAACTCCAGTATCTAGAGTGTTTTCGAGGATGACTGTCTCAACAGGAGAAGCTCCACGGTAATGGGGAAGAAGCGATGGGTGAACGTTGAGTGTTCCTCTTTCTGGAACATCAAGAACCGCTTGAGGAATAATCAGTCCATATGAGGCGACTACGAAAAAATCGTATCCTACGTGACCTTTTAGAGTATCAATTGCTTCGGCATCCAGTGCGGCCGGCTGGAAAACTGCAATATCATATTTCTTAGCCCATGTTTTGGTCTCAGGAGAAACGAATCCCTTATTTCTTCTGAGTGGTTTGTCTGGAGAACAAACAATAAGTGAAGGAATATATCCTTCGAGTTTGAGTTCATCTAGAACAATCGTAGCAAATTCGTCTGTTCCAAAAAAAGCAAATTTCATAGAAAGTATTTTAGGTTAAAGGATCTCTTGGTTATCTTCCGGGAGATCTTCTTCGTATTTGAGATTAGTTGCTATCGTGTCAAAAAGGATCCCATCCAAGTGATTGATTTCATGTTGGAAGATCTGAGCCATAAGTCCTGAGGCTTCCATCTGGAATAATCGCCCGTCTGCATCTTGTGCCTCGATGGTTGCTCTCGGATGTCGACGAACAAGTCCTGTTACTCCAGGGATCGAAAGACATCCTTCTTCCATGTTCTCGTCATCTTTTGAGTGCCAAATAATCTTAGGATTAACACAAACGGTCTGAGGTTCGAGATTAAGATATTCATCGGTTTCAAAAAGGAATGGCGCAATGATAAAAACTCGCTTACTTACATTAACCTGAGGTGCAGCAAGAGCAACTCCGTTCTTTTGAGTAAGGAGTGTTTCGTGCATATTCTGGAAGAGTTCCTGATGCTCATCTTCGAGAATTGCTTCTGTAGGAATCACGTCTGCTAGTCGCTCAAGCACAGGGTCACCTTTGTATGATATAGGTAGCTTCATAAAAGTTAGTATACAGAAAATAGCAGATTTTGCGAGAGAAACAAGCCTATAACAGCCTCTTCGTATCAACCTCCACTCTGTAACTAGGTGGCAACATCCGCAGTTTCTTCAAGAGCTCTTCGTCGGGCCACTGCTCAGGCTTGAGGCGAAGGAGTCCGTTCATGACGTAGTTTCCTTTTTGGAAACTGACGAAAGCTGGGTACACATGCAGGTTGTGGGGCTGGAAAAACTTCTCGAGTTCTTTCATCTCGGCCTCGACGGTTTCTTTTTCGGCTGCGCGGGTGATTTTTATAAAAAGAGAATAAGGGGGGTAATTGAATTGTTTTCGAGCTTTGATTTCTTCTTTATAAAAAGAAAGAAGATTTCCTTCGACTGCGTGCTTGAACAGAGGAATGTCAGTAAGTCTCGTTTGGATTAAGAACTTCTCTCGTGAAAGTCCACGGAGACGAACCATAATCTTGAGTGCTCGTTCGTGAATTGTAAAATCAGGAATCGACAAGAGACTATCGGCCGAACCGATCGCCGTGTATTCAACCGCCTGATGAAGGTGGGGGAGCATATATTCTGTTCCAATGAGGATTGCCCCTGGAGTATCGTAGAAAGCGTCAATAATTGTATCGATCCTCGTCTGTGTCGAAGCATTGTGGTGGCTCAAGGTGAGGACATGTGCGTTAGGGAGAAACTCTTTGATAGTCTGCTCGATCGTCTCAACTCCGATTCCAAGTTGTCGTAACTTCCAGCTTTGGCAGTGGGGACAAAACCCTCCTGCAGGTCGACGATCACCACAACTATGACAGGTGAAGGTGTTGTCTGGTTTGGTTGGGTCACTTCCTCCATAGAGTACGACAGGAGCATTGCACGAATTGCACGTGCAAGGCTGCCCACAATCTTCACACACAATCGTCGGAGCAAGGCCTTTTCGCGCAGCGAAGATAACACACCGCTTATCTTCCTCGATGGTTTTACTGATCATAGCACCGAGATCGGGACTGACGATTGCTGCAGGGTACTTTTTGAATTGTTTCATGTCGACGCACATGTGCTCAGCATTCGAGAGTGCTCGGTACGTGAGAGGCGAGTATTCTTGATATTCCTGTTCACGCGTCTTATGGATTGTCTCGACACGAAGAAGCTGATCACCAAAGATGAGCATGAGATGATTCTTTTGGGCATAGCTTTTGACGGCTTCTCGCATATCTATGTAGGGACGCTGAATAGCGACATACCCAGAATGACCTTCCTGATCAAGAACAATCGATCGGAGATCATGACGCGGAATCATAAAGAATCCTGCTGTAGCTATGATGACGATTGGATCTTTTCGTCCGAGCGCTTCACTCCATTTTTTCTCAAAAGCTTTCTTGGCGATTTTGGGAGAGAAGGTCACGAAGTGCTCCTGGATTCCTCGGTGGATATTTTCTTGAAGTGGTTTGATTGCTTGGGTATTCGGGACAATGATAAGTGTTGATTTTTTCTGGGCAAGATTTTCTCTAATACAATTCCTGTAGTGAGTATGGCGATCCTCGTGTCCTGCTTGAATCGTCATAATCATCGATTCTTCTCGCACACCTTCCTGTTTGAGTTCGGGGAAGGTGGCAAGATTCTTGAGAATAATTTGAGGAACCATTTGTTTCAAGACGAGAGAAGGGTAGCTCGCGTAATAGTCACTCATGTGAGAAACGGTCTTCAGGAATGCTTCGTTGAATATTTGCTTAGGGAGCACTTCTGTAACTTTCTTGAGGGCGAATTGAGATTCTTTGAGAATTGTTTTTGATTTTTCTCCAGACTCAACATGAGTTACCAGTCCAAGAATTTCTTTTTTACGGAGAGAGATTTTGACAACATTCCCAGCGACCACTTTTTTTGAGGTGTAGTAAGTAAGCGCCTCTTTAAAGACGTTCTTCGCAAAGGGGATTACCGTTACAATCTTCATAAGGCTATAGTACATTTTTTCTCGGCGGTGTCTACGTCTCTGGTGTGATAGTATAAAGATATGAATCGAAACAAATACCTCCTTATAAGTGTTCTTGTCATCCTTGCAATTTTTGTAGTTTTTTACTATGGGTATTTGCAAAATTTAAACGAAGCTATTGCTTATTAGATTGTTCGAAACCTTTGGCTCGTTCAGAATCATCCTTTATCTTCCTGTGTCAACGTTGCGCCTCCCAGAAAAAAGTATAAAGTAGACATATCTATGTCATTCTTCAACCCAAAACTCGGTATCGACCTCGGTACGGCTAATACACTTGTTTTCATGCCTGGGAAAGGAGTAGTTCTTAATGAACCATCTGTGGTTGCGGTTTCGGAGCATGACAACCAAATCCTCGCCGTTGGGCTTGCTGCTAAGGATATGATTGGGAAGACACCAGATGATATTGTCGCGTACCGCCCTATGAGGGATGGAGTGATCGCTGACTATCGCGTTGCTGAAGCGATGCTTTCATACTATTTCAAAAAAGCTCTTGGTAAGTTCAGTTTTTTCAAACCTGAAGTAATGGTCTCTGTTCCTGCTGGAGTAACCTCAACTGAGCGACGCGCAGTGATTGAAGCTGCAATCAAAGCTGGAGCACGGAATGCCTATATTGTGAAAGAACCAATTCTTGCGGCGATCGGAGCGGGGATTCCAATTCACGAAGCGGTGGGGCATATGATTGTAGACATCGGAGGAGGGACAACTGATGTTGCGGTGATCTCACTTGGAGGAATTGTAACGTCGAAGTCTGTGAAGTGTGCTGGTAATCGAATTGACGCCGCTATTATTGATTACATCAAAAAAACGTTCAATCTTGCTATTGGGGATCGGACAGCTGAGCAGATCAAGATCGCTGTTGGGTCAGCAGTGCCAATCGACGAAGAACTTGAAATGGTTATTAAAGGTCGAGATTACCTGACGGGACTTCCACGTTCAGCAACGATTAAGACGAACGAGATTGTAAAGGCACTTAATAAGGAGCTTCGAGAAATGATCAAAGCAGTCAAGGATGTTTTGCAAGAGACCCCACCCGAGCTCGCGTCTGATATTATCGATAACGGAATCATCATGAGTGGTGGAACTTCGCAGCTCCGAAATCTTCCAGAGCTTGTGTATAGACGAACTGGAGTAAAAGCGCGTCTCGCAAAAGATGCTGCGTATTGCGTTGCAAAAGGAACAGGGGAGGCTTTGAAGCATATTGATTTGTATAAAAAATCTATTATCTCGAAACGGTAGAAAACCCTAAACTTCCCAATTTCATTGTCGCTGCGTAATAAAATATCTCTCGCTGGCCACTTGGCCCACTCAATATATTTTTTACTTGCTCCTCGAACTTGAAAAGTTTAGGATTTTCGTAGAAGACAAATTCATCGTTGTCTCAGAAAAACCGCTCACTCTACATGTGTAGAATTTTGAAGGGTTTTTAACCAATTTCCCCAAACCCCACTCGCTTGCTACAATACTCATATGAAATATTTGTTCGGACAAAACGGAAACTTTTATCATCACACACTCCTTATTCGGTCACTCGTGACTATTGATGAGATCAAGACTCAGGTTTTTGATCTTATCAATCCTCAGGAAGTTACTTTTTCAATCCTCGATGAAGAAAAGCTTACCGTAGATCACGTTCGTGAGATCCAGGAAATGACGTACCGGAAGAATCCAACCAAGTACACCGTATATATAATAAGAGTAGCAGGGACGAGTCCTCAGTCACAGAATGGTCTCCTTAAGATTATCGAAGAGCCACCGGCTGGAACATACTTCATCTTCGCGACGACTGAGCCGACGATCTTGCCGACGTTCCTTTCGAGGAGTCATGAGATTACTTTTGATATTCTCGAAGATCTTATCATCTCTCCTGAGAAGTTTTATAAGAAAAAAATCCCCGCACGTCTCGAGGAGGTTACCGGGATTCTTGCAGAGTATAAGAAAGGTCGAGTGAACAAACAACAAATCATGCGATTCCTTGGAGCACTCAGTGAGTTCTTGATTACACAGGGGAAGAAAGAAGATGCTGCGAGAATCTTCGAAATGATGAAGACTCTGACTATCTCTTCGGGGAGCTTGAAGCAGGTGTTGGAAGGGGTGAGTGTTATGGTGTAGCTTCTTAATAAATAAACGTTACCGAGCCCCTCGCTCCTTTGAATCTTCCATAAGTTACGGATGGACGCACCCGTTTGTTTTTTCAATCTAAGAGGGTGTAGTGCTATTTCTATCAAATCTGCTAAAATTACACATATGAAATTCGAATCTCCCTACACCCCCAAAGAAGAATCAAATCCTGACTTCCTAAAGAAAAAGTACGGAGATCTCCATGTTTCTCCAAAAGTTGAATCTGCTTCAAAGCGTACTGAGATACGAGAGGGAGTAAAGACCGAAAAACCAACTGATAAGATCCAGAACTACCTTGATCGGTTCACTGAGATTTTAAGAAGAGAAGATGAAGACGATAGAGAACGAGGTGTTGAAGCGTTCAAGAAAATCATGACCGATCAGTTAGTGATTAAATCTGAAGATGTTCCTGAACGAGTTTTTATTCTTGAACAAGAAATTGCAGAACAACAAGGTCAAAAAGTCGTGATAACAAAAGAATTCAAAAGACAAAAGGTAGAGCAAGTTCAGGAAGATCAAAGGACCTCGTTAGAGCCTTGGATTACCTATCTTGCTTCCCCTGATGCTGATTATCCAGACTGGGCAAAATACTGGGCTTTCAAATCAATGTCACAGATGGGTGGATACAACAAAGAGAAGAGATCTTTCGATAAGCGAAAAAGTGATACTGTTGCTGCTTTCCCAACCCTTAATGCAGGGTGTCTTGCTGAGACAATCGGAAAACTTCAGAAACACTTGGAAATCAACAGTCTCTCGAAGAAAGACCCATTGAGACTAAAAAAAGAACAAGAACTCATGGAGATTCTTGAGGGTGATAAAGATTCGCGTAATCTCCTCATGTCTGAGAACTTTTCCAAAATCTATGGAAACGAATTAGAAAAGTTCGGTGGACTCACGTGGGAGAATCTCGAAAACATTCGTGGCGCCTGGAAGACATATGATCAAGGATCAGAACCAGACGAACTAGTCGAATCTCTCAAGGGGTATCCGTTGGAGTGGTGTACGAGGAATGAGTCTACTGCTAGAAATCATCTTCAAGGGGGTGACTTCCATGTATATTATTCAGAAAACAATGATGGGGAAGCTATTGTCCCTCGGTTAGCTATTCGTATGCAAGGAGAAAATATTGGTGAGATTAAAGGTGTTGAGAAGCGTCAGCATATCGATCAATATATACAACCAGTCCTTGATGAGAAGTTGGAAGAATACGGAAGTAAGGGGGTAGAATACCTCAAGAAGTCTGAAGATATGAAGATGATGACTGAGGTGACGCGAAAGCACAGGCACGGCGAAGCCCTTTCTTCCGAAGATTTGCGCTTTCTTTATGAGATCGATGATGAGATCAAAGCCTTTGGATACGGAGTTGATCCGAGGATAGAGGAGGTGAAAGAGGGAAGAGATCAGAAAAATGATCTTGCACCTATGTTTGATTGTCGACCTGATCAGATTGCACTAACTCAAGACGAGGCGTTGTCTGGTGACTGTGTGTATTATGGTGGAGATCTTAATCTCAATAGCCTCACCAATGCAGAAGGTCTTGTCTTACCTGAGACTATGAGTGGAGATCTTAATCTCGATAGCCTCACCAACGCAGAAGGTCTTATCTTACCTAAGACTATGAGTGGAGATCTTATTCTCGATAGCCTCACCAACGCAGAAGGTCTTGTCTTACCTGAGACTGTGGGTGGATATCTTAATCTCAGGAGCCTCACCAACGCAGAAGGTCTTATCTTACCTGAGACTATGAGTGGAGATCTTTATCTCAACGGTCTTAAATCAGCAGAAGGTCTTGTCTTACCTGAGACTGTGGGTGGATATCTTAATCTCAACGGTCTTAAATCAGCAGAAGGTCTTATCTTACCTAAGACTATGAGTGGAGATCTTATTCTCGAGAGCCTCACCAACGCAGAAGGTCTTGTCTTACCTGAGACTATGAGTGGAGATCTTTATCTCAGTCGCCTCACCAACGCAGAAGGTCTTACTTTACCTAAAACTGTGGGTGGAGGTCTTATTCTCGATAGCCTCACCAACGCAGAAGGTCTTGTCTTACCTGAGACTATGAGTGGAGATCTTTATCTCAACGGTCTTAAATCAGCAGAAGGTCTTATCTTACCTAAAACTGTGGGTGGAGGTCTTATTCTCGATAGCCTCACCAACGCAGAAGGTCTTGTCTTACCTGAGACTGTGGGTGGATATCTTATTCTCGAGAGCCTCACCAACGCAGAAGGTCTTATCTCACCTGAGACTGTGGGTGGATATCTTAATCTCAGGAGCCTCACCAACGCAGAAGGTCTTACTTTACCTAAAACTGTGGGTGGAGGTCTTATTCTCGATAGCCTCACCAACGCAGAAGGTCTTGTCTTACCTGAGACTATGAGTGGAGATCTTTATCTCAACGGTCTTAAATCAGCAGAAGGTCTTATCTTACCTAAGACTATGAGTGGAGATCTTATTCTCGATAGCCTCACCAACGCAGAAGGTCTTGTCTTACCTGAGACTGTGGGTGGATATCTTAATCTCGATAGCCTCACCAACGCAGAAGGTCTTATCTCACCTGAGACTGTGGGTGGATATCTTAATCTCAGGAGCCTCACCAACGCAGAAGGTCTTATCTTACCTGAGACTATGAGTGGAGATCTTTATCTCAACGGTCTTAAATCAGCAGAAGGTCTTATCTTACCTAAAACTGTGGGTGGATATCTTAATCTCAGGAGCCTCACCAACGCAGAAGGTCTTGTCTTACCTGAGACTGTGGGTGGATATCTTAATCTCAGGAGCCTCACCAACGCAGAAGGTCTTATCTTACCTGAGACTATGAGTAGAGATCTTTATCTCAACGGTCTTAAATCAGCAGAAGGTCTTATCTTACCTAAAACTGTGGGTGGAGATCTTTATCTCAACAGCCTTAGTGAGAATGAGAAAGATACGTTACGAAAGCGATACCCTCAACATGCAGAGAAGATATAAAATAGCATTATCAAAATAATAATAATAATCCTCCTCCCCAAAAAAAAGAACGTTTGGTTATTTGTTGGGATTTTTATGTATAGACAACGTACATACACTTTGTTATACTTAAACTATGAAAAAATCAGACGCAACCATCAATATCAGAGTAAACAAGAAGAACAAAGAAGAAGCTCAAGAGATCCTCGAGAGCTTTGGGCTCGATCTTTCGGCAGGGATTAGGCTTTTTCTCAAGCAAATAGTGAATCATAAGAGGGTTCCTTTCAAGATTGTAACAGAGAATGGTTACACGCCAGAGGAGGAGGCTGAGATGATTCGGGAAGGAGCGGAGGCGAAAGAGGAGTTTTTACGAAATAGAAAGAAGCGTGAGGTTTTCGTTAAGAAAATGTAATCCGTGCCGTGTAATGTGTGTAAGTGTATTACGATATTGCAACAACGAGTAAGTATAGACGTTCGATGAGACGACTCCGTTTTTTTAAGAGGAAGCATAAAAAAGTCCAAGAAGTAGTAAGTATTCTAGAATCAGGAAAGATACTGCCTCGAAAATACAAGGATCATGCACTTCGTGGGAATATGAATATATATCGCGAACTACATATCGAACCCAACCTTCTTCTTGTGTATGAGCGTGATGTCGTCGAGAGAATGATTATACTAATCAACATAGGCTCGCACTCCCAAATTTTCTAATTCCTGATATACTACCGACATGTTTGATATCAAAAATGCAGAAAATAAATTTACCGAAGCCCACGGACGTTTCATCCAAGATCTTGGAACTATCCAGACTGGACGAGCTTCAATCGCCATTCTTGATAATGTAATGGTTGATAGCTATGGAACAAAAACTCCCCTTAACCAGGTGGCGAGTATTAAAATCGAAGATCCGAAGACGATCCGAATCTCACCGTGGGATAAAACACAGATCCCGGGAATCGAGCGAGCCATCTCTCTTGCCGACTTTGGAGTAAGTACTGCCGCAGATGACGATGGAGTACGAATGATTATTCCTGATATGACCACGGAGAGACGCGAACAAATTGCGAAGGTTGCAGAAAAGAAAATGGAAGAAGGAAAGATTCGTGTAAGACAAGTTCGAGAAGAGATGATGAATGAGATCAAAGCCCTTGAGCTTTCTGACGATGAGAAAAAAGTTTTCCAGGATCAAGTTCAAGACCTTGTGAAGAAAACAAACTTAGAGATCGAGCTTGCAACAAAGATTAAAAAAGAAGAAATTCTTAACATTTAGTCTATGTCTATTATAATTTTTCTTATTGTTCTTGGGGCATTGATTTTTGTTCACGAACTTGGGCACTTTTTAGTGGCGAAAGCGACCAAAATGCGAGTTCACGAATTTGCAATTGGGTTCCCGCCGAAGCTTTTCTCGAAAAAATATGGTGAGACGGAATACACTATTAATGCTCTTCCGCTTGGGGGGTACGTTCGGATCCACGGTGAAAATCCAACCGAAGAAACAGCTCAAGATGGTGATAGTTTCACTTCTAAAAATCGATTCTCACAGGCCCTTGTTCTCGTTGCTGGAGTCGTTTTTAATATTCTCTTTGCATGGCTCCTGTTATGGATTTCAATCATGATGGGATTCATTGCACCAGCTGGGCTTGATGCTTTTGGTTCAGACTCTGCAGATCAACAGGAAGTCCTAATGATTACTGGATTTTCTGGAGAAGATGCCCCAGCGCTCAGTGCAGGTCTTCAATACAGAGACCAGATAAAAGGTCTTGCAGCTAATTGTGTTCTTAATAACGATCCTGTGTGTAGTGAGGCTGTCTCTCCAGTCCAGGATACAGAAGCTTTCGTAGAATTTATCGAAGAGAATCAAGACCGTGAGATCTATATTTCGTACACACGTGGATCGCAAGATCTTCTTGCAATTGTGGTTCCAAGGGAAGGTATCGTCGAAGGGAAGAAGGCCATCGGAGTTGGGGTCGAGAATGTGGCTCAAATTCAGTCAGGTCCAATTGAAGCGATAGGGCAGAGTTTCGTGCTCACAGGTTTCTTTATCAAAGAGACCTTTGTCGGACTTTGGACACTTATCTCTGATGCGGTCCGTGGAGAGGGAAGTCTTGAAGGGGTCTCTGGTCCAGTCGGAATTGTGGGTATTGTTGGAGGAGCTGCTGAGGTTGGATTCTCATATCTCCTCACACTCGCTGCAGTAATTTCGATTAACCTTGCAGTGATTAATATCTTCCCAATCCCTGCTCTTGATGGAGGGCGACTGGTCTTCGTTCTCGTTGAGTCGATTATTCGTCGGCCAATTCCACTCAAGTTCCAGGTCTGGGCGAATACCATCGGATTTATTGCATTGATGCTCTTGATGCTCGTTCTTACTGTGGTTGATGTGAAGAATTTGTTCTAGATTAATGTTGTGAGGACTAATCAGAAGAAAATTGTAATACTAAAACCTTGCTCTCGCAATGTGAGCAAGGTTTTCATTGATAAAAAAAACGTGCAACCTTCTTGAGAAGGCTGCACGTGAGAGCGAATCGGGCTTATTCGTCGAGAACGCTTGGGTGTCCAAACTTTTTAAGCTCGACCCATCTCGGGTCCTCCTTGTCGAGGTTGGTCTTTTTGAGGAGATCTCTCCTTTCTCTTGTGACCTTACACCACATGTGCATGCAGTCAGCGTAGAAGAAAAAGGATTCTGCAAGGGTATATTTTTTAATAAAGATATCGGTCTCAGCGCAGCACTCGGAAAGTCTTCCCAGAGAACCGTCCTCGAGCGCTTCTCTGTAACTTTCGCGAAGCTTCGAATTGACGAGACTGAGGAGTGCTTTCTTTACTCCTTTGAAATCAGGGTGATTTTTGAATATATCTAAGAAAACCATCACACTGAGAGTTAGGCCTTTAGTTTCATGAAACTTATCTGTGATTTCTTTTATCGAAAGCTCACAAGCCATAACTTCCCGACCAAAGCCGAGCAGACGTTTGATATGATCCCAAAAGGGACGGTCTATAATGTTCATCAAAAATAATATACTATATTTACATATAAAAGTAAATACCCTTCAGTATCTGCCACACAAGACGGTTGTTTGTCACCTTCCAATTAGACCAAAAGAAGCTATACTTGGTTGATATAAGCTTTGCAATTTTACGTATGAGACAATCACACCTTTTCACCAAAACACTCAAAGACGCACCGTCTGACGAGACTTCTAAGAATGCACAACTGCTTATTCGTGCTGGGTATATTCACAAGGAGATGGCGGGAGTTTACGATCTTCTTCCTCTCGGAATGCGTGTTGTCGAAAAGTTAAAAAAGATTGTTCGAGAAGAAATGAGTAAAATTGGTGGACAAGAATTTGTGATGTCCTCTCTCCAAGCAAAAGCAACATGGACCGCTACGAAGCGGTGGGATGACGATGTTGTTGATGTCTGGTTCAAGTCAGAGCTAAAGTCTGGAGGAGAAGTTGGATTCGGCTGGTCTCACGAAGAGCCCATTGTTCAGATGATGCAAAATCATCTTTCATCATACAAGGATCTTCCTGCTTATGTGTATCAGTTTCAAAATAAGATGAGAAACGAACTCAGAGCAAAAGCTGGAATTATGCGAGGGCGGGAGTTTGTTATGAAAGATTTATATTCTTTTTCACTCAATGCCGAGCAGCACGATTCTTTTTATCAAAAAACTATCGAAGCTTATACTCGATGCTATGATCGGTTCGGCCTAGGTGCTGACACATTCGTTACGTTCGCTTCTGGTGGTACGTTTACTGAGTTTAGTCACGAGTTCCAGACAATCTGTGAAGCAGGAGAAGATGAGATTTATATCAACCGAGAAAAAAACATCGCGATTAACGAAGAAGTTTACAACGAGGAAACCCTCAAAAGTTTAGGGGTTACTCCTGATGATCTCGAAAAAGTGAAAACTGCTGAAGTTGGAAATATTTTTAATTTTGGGACTAAGAAGTGTGATGAGATGGGGCTCTATGTGAACGATGAGGATGGGAAGAAGATCCCTGTTCATTTGGGTTCGTATGGAATTGGAATCACGAGAGTTATGGGGGTCATCGTCGAGAAAATGTCAGATGAAAACGGGATTGTTTGGCCAGAAGAAGTTTCACCATTCAAGATCCATCTCGTTACTCTGGGCACAAATAATGAAGATGTGGTGAGTTTTGCAGAGGGGATTTACGCGTCACTTACTGAACAGGGGGTTGAAGTCTTGTATGATGATCGTGATGCTATGCCAGGAGAAAAGCTTGCAGATAGTGATCTTCTTGGTATAACTACAAGAATAGTGATTGGAAGAAAAACGCTTGAGTCAGGAGAGATCGAAATCGTGGATCGTGCAACGGGGAAGGTTACGATGCTCACAGAGTCAGATGTGCTAGGAGGAAAAATTAGCTAAAACAATATGGATAAAATTAAACAGTGGTTCAAAAAAAAGTGGAGTAATCTCTCAAATGATATTGGGATTGATTTGGGGACCTCGAATACATTGGTCTATGTTCCTGGGAAAGGAGTGATTATCAACGAGCCTTCCGTCGTTGCAATCAATGAGAAAACTGGTCGAGTTGTTGCTGTAGGAACCGAAGCTAAGAAAATGCTTGGGAAGACTCCTCAACACATTAAGGCTGTCCGACCCTTGGTGGATGGGGTTATTTCTGACTTTGAGATCACCGAAGAGATGATTGCCTATCTTGTAAACAAAGCAGAAAAAGATAATAAAAAAATCCTTGGTCCTCGAGTTGTGGTGGGAGTTCCCTCTGGGGTTACGAACGTTGAGACTCGAGCAGTTCGAGATGCAACGCTTTCTGCGGGTGCGAGGCAGGTTTTTATTATTGAAGAGCCAATGGCGGCTGCAATTGGAATTAAGCTTCCTGTGAATGAAGCTGCAGGGAATATGATTATTGATATCGGAGGAGGAACTACAGATATTGCGGTGATCTCTCTTGGCGGAATTGTTCGTTCTAAGAATCTTACTATCGCAGGAGATAAGTTGAATGAAGACATCTTAGCGTATGTTCGGAATGAATTTAAGATTCTAATTGGCGAAAAAACAGCCGAAGACGCGAAGATTGCTTTGGCTCAAGTTCTTCCTGGAGACGAAGCGGTAAGTACGACCATCCGTGGTAGAGATCTTGTTACTGGACTTCCTCGAGAGGTTATCCTAACCGATTCTGATATTCGAGAAGCTATTGCTAATTCAATTCAATCGCTTATTGATGCCACAAAAGAAGTGCTTGAGATTACTCCGCCAGAGATTGTTGCAGATATAATGAAACGAGGAATCTATCTAACGGGAGGAGGAGCTTTGATCAAGAGGCTGGATGAGGTCTTGCAGGAAGAAATTGGAATCCCTGTTATTGTTGCGAGTGATCCGTTACTTGCTGTAGCAAAAGGAACAGGAGAGATTTTAGAAAAGAGTCATTTATATGCAGAAGCTTTAATCACTGATGATGAAGACATTTCATAGAACTCGAAAAAGAAAAAATACGTTCGGGAGGACTCTCTTTTTAGGAGGAGTTGCCCTTTTGATAATTGAGCTATTCTGGCATCCAATCAGGAGTACTTTCTTAGGTTCTACTGCTCCAGTGTTAAGTACTATCGTAACTCAAAAACAAGAGACTCTTTTATTATTTGAGCGTATCTTCACATCAGAACGTACACTGCAACGTCAAGTGGACAGTCTCCAGGATGAGGTATACCGCCTACAATTCGAGGGTGAAAAATCGGATCTCGTGAGGAGAGAAAACAAGGCGTTAAGAAGTCTTCTTAATTTTAAAGAATCTGGAGATCTCAAGAGCGGGGTGATTGCTCAGGTGGTTCAGAAGCCAGGCGGTGCTCAAACTGACCAGATGCTTGTACTCTCGGGTGAGTCAACAGGGTTGGTGGGAAAGAGCGCTTTCTACGGGCCATATCGATTGGGGAGGGTAAGTCAAGTTGTAAACAATCTTGCCACGATAGATTTGTACAGTACTGAGCCTATCGTTCGAGGGATTCTTGCCCATGAGGTTGTTGATCTTCAGTCACAGGGTACGATGCTTTTCATGAGCAAGATTCCCAAATCAGCTGAAGTTGACGTTGGTGATGTTGTCGTCCTTGAAAAATTCCCTAATGACCCTTTCGTGGTGATTACCGATATCGTTGTTGATGAAATTGATCCGTTCAAGACAATTTTTGCAAAACTTCCTGTGGCTTTCTCTGATATTTCATATGTTACCCTTCAGTAAAAAAATCTTCATCTTGAGGGTTATCTTTTTTAGTCTTCTATCGTACGCGACTTTTTTTTCTTCTTTTTGGGAATTCATTTTTCTTGGAGTTTTCGCTGTTGTCATATTCCCTGTGTATCTGGAGCTCGTTTTCTTTCTTTATATCCGTGAGTCACTTTTCATTTTCGACAAGGAGAGCTTTTTCTTCCTAGGAGGCACACTGATTTTGATCGGATTTGTATACTGGCTTCGTACTCAGATTAGATTATAATACGCCTTATGCGAAGACGAAGACAAAAAAGACAGCTTGATCCCGAGGATGTTTTGATTGATGTTGCTCATCAGCAGCAATTTGGGAGTTCTACTCTCGAGGGGCAGCTTGTCGCTTCAATCTCTAGGGTTCCTGTAATTATTTTATCTTTCTTGGTGATTATCGTTGCAGTACTCCTTACTGGAAGACTTTTCTTTCTTCAGATTGTGCAAGGAGAGGAATTCAGAGAGCGAAGCGAGAATAATCGATTAGATCACAAGCTATTATTTGCGAAACGCGGTGCTATTACAGATCGGTATGGAGATTTACTTGCTTGGAATATCCCTCAACATATTGATGATTTTGCTTTACGCGGATATATAGATCATCCAAGTTTTGCTCATGTTCTCGGGTACGTAACTCATCCTCAGCAGGACAGTTCAGGGAATTTCTATCAGACAGAATACGAGCCTCAATCAGGATCTGAACAATATTTTGATAGCACACTCCGAGGAGTTAATGGAACAGAGCTTGTCGAAGTTAATGCTCGAGGAGAATCTGAATCAGGAGGTGTACTTATTCCTGCTATTGATGGTGATGAGCTTACCTTATCGATCGATGCAGATCTTCAGGCTTTCATGTACGAACAGATTGAATTACTTGCTGGAGAGAGAGGGTTTGATGGGGGAGTAGGGCTCGTGATGGATATTAAGACTGGCGAGCTTATCGTTGCTACCAATTATCCGGGGTATAACATGAGTCTTTTTGCTCAAGGTGATGGAGATTATATCAAAAGTCTTAATAATGATAAGAAGAACCCGTATCTTAATCGATATGCTCAAGGACTTTACACTCCAGGTTCAATTGTAAAGCCATACGTGGCAATGGCTGGCTTGCAAGAAAAAATTATTACCCCCATTTCTGAGTTCGAGAGTGTGAAGAACCTTGTAATTCCGAATCCTTATTTCCCAGATAAGCCTTCTGTGTTTACTGACTGGAAGGCACACGGCTGGGTGAACGTGTATCAGGCTATTGCCCACTCTTCTAACAACTTTTTTTATCATGTTGGAGGAGGGTATGGACTTCAAGAAGGTCTTGGAATTGACCGGCTCTATGACTATTATGTAAAGTTTGGATTCGGTCGTCCAATTGAAGCAAGTTATTTCAGCGCTCAGGCCGGTACAGTTCCGAATAGGACCTGGAAAAAGGAGACATTCAACGAAGACTGGAGGCTTGGAGATACATACTTTACGTCAATTGGTCAGTACGGATTTCAGATTACTCCCCTTCAGGCACTCCGAGCTGTTTCAGGGATTGCTCAGGGCGAAGCTGTTGAGCCGCATCTGATTAAGGGTGAGTTAGGGAGTAAGACTGCATTTGATTTTATTGATCCTGAATATCTCCAGGTAGCGCGGAGAGGAATGCGAGAGGCTGCTGAGTACGGAACAGCAAGAAGTTTGAGCATTCCCGGGATAAGAGCCGGAGCTAAAACAGGAACTGCTGAGCTTGGAGTATCAAAAGATAAGGTAAATTCTTGGACGATGGGCTTCTATCCATATGATGACCCACAATTCGTTTTTGTTGCAATGATGGAGCATGGTCCGAGGACAAACACCGTGGGAGCTTCCTACATCATGAGACAATTCTTCCAGTATGCACTCGATACCGGAAAAATAGAATATATGGAATAATGTATTAGGTGATATATCCCACGTAAATCAATAGACTTTTATTCAACTTTCCTTTACAATGTGGTAAAATTAAGAATATATATGGAGAAAACATTCATCACAAAAGAGAAATATAAATCTTTGGAGGAGGAACTACATGTCCTCCTCACTGAAACACGCAAAGAAATTGCTGGAAAGCTTGAATATGCGCGTTCTCTTGGTGATCTCTCAGAAAATGCAGAATATCATGATGCCCGTGACCAACAGGCAAAAGCTGAAGATGATATTAAACGGATAGAAGAAATCTTAAAAAGTGCTTCGATTATTAAGAAGCATACGAGTGAAATTGTTGAGCTTGGAACAACAGTGACCTTACAAAAGAAAGGAGAAAAAGAAAAGACTGAATATACCTTGGTTGGTCCAGAAGAAGCTGATCTTGCTGGTGGATACATTTCTCATAGTTCACCGCTTGGAACTGCAATGATCGGAACAAAGAAGGGGGATACTTTTACCTTCACAACTCCGAAGGGTTCTGTAGAATACAAAGTAATTACTATTCAATAATAAACTGAAACACTATGGCATCTCAAGAAGAGCTGCGGTCTGTGCGTCTTGGAAAACTCGAAGCTCTCAAGGCTGCGGGTATTAATCCATATCCAGCAGAAACGGGAAAAACGCATACCTGCGCAGATATAGAAAAAAACTTTACCGTACTTGAAGAGAAAGCTGAAGGTATTACCCTTGCAGGAAGAATTATGGCCTTGAGGGGTCAAGGGGCGATTAGCTTCGTGGAGATTTTTGATGGTACTGGAAGGTTTCAGATTGTCCTGAAGAAAGATTCTCCTCTCGATTACACTCAAGAAGGAGTCAGTCTTGATGACACCTTTTCCTTTTTTAAGGATACTGTTGATGTGGGTGATTTTGTTGAATTTTCTGGAGTGCCTTTTTTGACGAAGCGTGGTGCCGAAAGCCTCGAAGCCTCTTCATGGAAAATGCTTACCAAAGCACTTCTTCCGATCCCAACAGAGCACTTCGGTTTAAAAGATGAAGAAGAACGATTCAGAAATCGACATCTTGATATTTTGATTAATCCAGAAACTCGCGAGCTTCTTGAGATGCGATCTCATTTTTGGCGAGTAACTCGAAGGTTCTTCGAAGATGAAGGGTTTCTAGAGGTTGAGACTCCAACCCTTGAAGTGACAACCGGAGGTGCAGAAGCAACACCCTTTAAGACTCATCATGATGACTTCGACCTTGATGTCTTCCTTCGAATTTCGGTAGGAGAGTTGTGGCAGAAAAGACTCATGGCTGCTGGGTTCCCTAAGACATTTGAGATTGGAAAAGTATACCGTAATGAAGGCTCAAGCCCAGAGCATGTTCAAGAATTTACTAATCTCGAATTCTACTGGGGGTACGCTAATTACCGAGACGGAATGAAGCTCGTTGAGCGTCTATATAAGAAGATTGCACAGGATGTTTTCGAGAAAACTCAATTCGAGACTCGAGGGCACACATTTGATCTTGCGGATGAGTGGGAAGAAATTGACTATCGAGAAGCGATTCTTAAAAAAACAGAAATTGATATTCTTACTGCAACACAAGAAGAAATGGCGGCAAAACTTGATGAGCTCCACGTAAAATACGAAGGAGATAATAAAGAGCGGATGATGGATACTCTCTGGAAGTATTGCCGAAAGCAAATTTCTGGACCAGCATTTCTGGTGAATCACCCGAAGCTCGTTTCACCACTCTCGAAAGCTCAACCGAACAATGATGATCTTACGCAGCGATTCCAGATTATTCTGGCAGGAAGTGAAATTGGGAATGGGTACTCTGAGCTGAATGATCCCACTGAGCAGCGAGCACGATTCGAGCAACAACAAGTACTCCTTGAGGCTGGAGACGAAGAAGCGATGATGCCTGAGTGGGACTTCGTCGAGATGCTCGAGCATGGAATGCCACCGACATGTGGATTCGGATTCGGAGAGCGACTCTTTACTTTCTTGGTAGATAAGCCAATCCGCGAGACTCAATTTTTTCCTCTGATGAAGCCGAAGGTCGAGAAGAAAAAAGAAGAAAATAAGTAAGATCTAAAAGAAAAAAACCAAGATAGCTGAGTCTATATTTCTAGAATCGCTATGTGAGAGAAGGTGATTTAAGAAAAAACACTTAATTTTTTGTCAGGATTGAATTTGGATTCAAGAGGTTGGTTTGACGAATTCTTTTTCTACTGTATGGTTAAGGGTGGATATATGACACACACAAAAATTAAAAGCGTCTTCACATCAGCACTAGACAGCTTCACTCTAAAAGAAAAAGAATACCTCATCAAAAAAGGTGTTCTTTCGAATAAAGAACCACCTCAAATAGAAGTTGGAGAATACGTACTACGAACATTACCTCGAGGAATACCTATAATCTTCCTCAACACTGCCGATTCTGGCTATGCTGCACAGGATTGGAGGGTTCATTCCCCTCAACTTTTCCTGAATGCTCAGGATCATGTTCAGGTTGCTCTTACACCGATAAGTGACAGGAGAGATATTGTTGCCTACCTTAATGAGAAGTCCAACCATGCGGAGGTTGTTTTCACTACATTTCCAAAAAGAGGTGATGGGAAAAAACGAGCTGGGATTTGGTCGTTTACAGACGACTTTCGTGATCTAGACAGATCATATGTTAGAGTAAAAAATAGAAAAAAAGTGCTATGCACGTGTTTAATTAGCTTGCTCGTCAAGCGTCTCAGCCAAAACCCAATTGAGGGTTCAGCTGCTGATCTTAAGATCGAGCACTTTTCTTTTCAAAAAAACCAGTGGGACGAACCCACAGCGAAGGAACTACAGTCTTTCGCGGATATTTTAAAAAACAAATATGAAGAAATTTTTCTCTCTTTGAAGCCTCGACCCAAGTGGACCTTTTTTAATAAGGTCAAAAACTATTTTCTAAAGTAGATTCGATCTTATTGAGATCGCGTAATCACTGAACTTTTTCCTGGTAAGTACCCCCCCCCTCGTCCACAAAAGCTCCGTAACCTATGAAGGTTCGGGGCTTTTTTTCTTCTAAGATTGAAAACTTAATGGATCTTTGTGGATAAGAATAGGGCGTAATACCACAAAGTGGTGTATAATGGTTTCTAGTGGGATCAAGTGGTAAATAATCAAAATAATGTTAATAGGCGAATACAGACACAACATCGATGAAAAAAACCGGATCTCACTCCCGAAGGCTTATCGAGGACAACTCGGTGGAACTATCGTAGTAACGCGTGGGTTGGATAATTGTCTCTTTTGTTACCCACTCAGTGAATGGCAAAAGATTGCAAAAAAGCTTGGAGAAATGGGGATTGGACAGGCAAGTACTCGAAGTTTTAATCGATTTATCCTGTCAGGTGCCCAAGAAATTACCATTGATAAAGTTGGCCGAATTGTTCTTCCGGAGCATCTGAAAGAGTTTGCTGGGATCAAACAAAAAGTTGTTTGTACGGGAGTTTTTAATCGTGTTGAGCTCTGGGACGAGAAAAAGTGGGATACCTATCAGAAAGCTGTTACCAAAGATGCTGATTCATTAGCAGAAACTTTGGGTGAAATTGGCGCACTTTAATATGCATGTATCTGTAATGCTCCACGAAACAGTGGATGGACTCAATATGCGAGATGGAGGAATTATCGTTGATGGAACGCTCGGTGCTGGTGGTCATAGTGAAGAGATTTGCTACCGAAGTCTCAAGCAAGAAATCAAAGGAATTACCTTGATCGGAATTGATGCTGATAAAGAGGCTCTCGCACGTTCAAAAGAACGTCTGAGTACTCATGATCATGTAACACAGTATTTTGTAGAATCCAACACTGTGCGTGTCGCCGAGATTCTGGATGAGTTGAAGATAGGTAAGATAGACGGCTTTATGATGGATCTGGGGGTGAGTTCTTTTCAGATCGGAAAATCAGGACGAGGGTTTTCATTCCGGTTCGAAGAGCCGCTTGCTATGACTTTTAATCAAACTCCTGGAGAGAGTGAACTCACAGCATACGATATTGTGAATCATTTCTCAGAAGAAAATCTTGCTGATGTTATCTACGGGTTTGGAGGTGAGCGTCGAGCGCGAAGAATTGCAGCAGCGATTGTGGAGGCTCGACAGCACCAAAGAATTAAAACAACTGATCAGCTTGTTAAGATTATTGAGACAGTTGCTTCACGAGGAGGAGCTAAGATTCACCCAGCAACACAAACCTTCCAGGCACTTCGAATTGCAGTAAACAAAGAAATAGAAAATCTCCCAACAATTATGGAAAATGTCTGGGAAAGACTCAATCCTGGAGGAAGAATTTCAATGATCAGCTTTCACAGTCTTGAAGACAAAATTGTAAAAAACTTTTTCAGAGATAAGGCGAAATCTGGTGAAGGAAACCTTATTACAAAAAAGCCGATGGTGGCAACCGATGAAGAGGTTTCAAGAAATGCCCGATCAAGAAGTGCGAAACTAAGAATTATTGAAAAAATATAAATATGAGACAAAAAAGACAAAACAAAAAAATACTCAAAAGACAGTGCTACCTTTCCCTGAGTTTTTTTGGAGTCATGCTCGTCGTTGTTGCTTCATATGTATATTTTGTAAACAGCACAATCCTAACGATTGCCGCAACTCATGACTTACAAGATTCAATTGAGGAGGTGCGGTCTGAAATGACTCACCTAGAGATTGCGTATCTCAAGAAACAGGGGGTGTTTACCGAAGAGTATGCTTTTGAAAGTGGTTACGTAAGCCCTCAAGAGACTCAATATGTAAAAGATACTACTATCCAAACCGCTTCACTTTATGGACAAGCAATTCAAGAATAGAATACGAATTATCTTTGGAGGAGTCATATTTTTGGGACTTCTTTTTTGGGTTAAGCTCTATCAAGTTCAAGTGATCCAACATGATTACTTTATTGCAAGAGCTGATAGACAGTATGTAAGGCAAAGCTCCTCTGTTTTTGATCGTGGAAATATCTATTTTGAGACGCGTGATGGGTCAAAAGTTTCTGCAGCTAAGGTTGAACCTGGGTTTATTCTTGCTATCAATCCTTCTCGAGTCACTGATCCTGAAGGGACGCTTCGCTTATTGCTAGAGATTGTCCCTGATATTGATGCTGAGCGTTTTTTGATGCAGGCAGAGAAGTTGGAAGATCCGTATGAGGAAGTAACAAGGCAGCTCACTGAGGATCAGAAGGATCAAATAACTGAACTTGATCTTGATGGCGTCTCTCTCTATAAGCATCAGTGGAGGTATTATCCTGGAGAGCGTCTCGCTGCGCAAACACTTGGATTTTTGTCGAAGAGTGATGGTGAGAATCTCTCAGCTCAGTACGGACTCGAAAAGTACTACGATGATGTTCTGCAGAGGAATGAAGACGACGTGTATGTTAACTTTTTTGCTCAGATTTTTGGTTCACTCAAGGATACTGTTTCTGACAAGAAAGACAGGAAAGGTGATATTATCACAACGATTGAACCGACTGTACAAAAAAAGCTTCAAGAAGTCCTTCTGGATGTTATGGAAGTGTATGATTCTGAGAAGACTGGTGGAATCATTATGGATCCACAGACGGGTGAGATCGTAGCTCTTGGAGCACTTCCCGATTTTAATCCCAATACGTTCAGTAGCGTTGATTCTTTTCTTCAATTTTCTAATCCAATCGTAGAAGATGTCTATGAGATGGGATCAATTATGAAACCACTTTCTGTTGCGATTGGGCTTGATACAGGAAAAGCAGATAACACGACTATGTATGATGATAAAGGACAAAGAACTTTGGATGGTCGAACATTTTTCAACTATGATAAAAGAGTCCGTGGGCTCGTGAGTCTTCAAGATATTTTAAATAATTCACTAAATACAGGAGTTGCCCACATTGCGATTGATCTCGTAGGAAAAAAAGTCTTTGGAGAGTATATGCTCAAGCTTCTCGGAGGCGAGACTGGAATTGACCTTCCTCGTGAACAGAGTCCTCTTGTTTCGAATCTCGAATCTGACCGAGATATTGAGTTTGCTACCTCATCATTCGGGCAAGGGATTGCGGTTACTCCAATTGGAATGATTAGAGCGCTAGCTGCACTTGGGAATGGTGGGAAACTTATTGAACCTCATGTTGTGAAGCGAATTGACTATACAATTGGACCAGACCGCATTACAAAATTTCCACCAGAGGAGCAAGTCTTCACAGAGGAGACATCAGAAAAGATTTCTAGACTCTTAGTCAATGTTGTGGATGATGCTTTGAAGGGAGGGAATGTGGCACTCAAGAATCATAGTATTGCTGCGAAGACTGGAACAGCTCAACTTGCCCGTCCTTCTGGAGGGTATTTTGAAGACAAATACCTTCATTCTTTCTTTGGATATTTCCCGGCATATGATCCGAAGTACATAATTCTTCTTTACACAGTCGACCCTCGTGGGGTACAATACGCTTCACAAACCCTTACTGATCCTTTTATGGATCTAACCAAGTTTTTGATTAATTATTACTCAATAAACCCTGATCGAGGGATCTAAATCTATGAAACGTATTTTCAAAAAAATCATTCTCTGGTGTCTCCACAAGGAGTCTTCCTACATGCTGAAGAAGCACAATCCAACTATTATTGCACTTACTGGAAGTGTGGGGAAGACAACTACAAAGGATGCGCTCTATACGGTTCTTCGTCCTCATCTCCACATCCGAAAAAACCAGAAGAGTTTCAATAGTGAGATTGGAGTTCCTCTTACGGTTCTGGGACTTCCTAATGCCTGGAACAATCCTTTCAAATGGATTCTGAATGTTGTGCGAGGAGGGTGGAAAGTTCTTACACAAAAGAAGTACCCAACGCACCTCATTCTAGAAATTGGAGTTGAGCAGCCTGGAGATATTGAGATGCTCACCCGGTGGATTACCCCTGATGTAGTAGTGCTTACAGCGCTCCCCCAGATTCCCGTTCATGTAGAATTTTTTGAAAATAAAGAAGCTGTCTGGGCTGAGAAGCGACTACTAATTGCTGCCTGCAAGAAAGGTGGAACCGTCATCTTTAATTATGATGACGATGAGGTGATGAAGACGAAGGTTCCGGAAGGATGTTCGATGATTACCTATGGAACAAAAGAAGGTGCTGATCACCAAGTGGTAAAGACTGCAGCATACTTTGCGGACGGGGTTCTTACAGGGGAGAAGATGACGCTGGTTCATGGCGAGCATTCGGAAGACTACAGCTTCGAAGGGATTCTTGGTTCACAAAGCACCCTTCCATATGCTGCTGCTTCTGCAACACAAGAGGCTCTTAAGATTGAGGCTGTGACTATTAATATAGAGGCTTTTGAGCCAACTCCAGGGAGAATGAGAATTCTTTCCGGGCAAAATGGCATTACCCTTATTGATGATGCCTATAACTCATCACCGATTGCCTTGCAGAAAGGACTCTCCGAAGTCGGTGCTCTCAAACAAGAAAGCGTGGGTGATCATGGTCAACAAGGACGGAAGATTGCGCTATTGGGAGATATGCTCGAGCTCGGTGCGCAGTCTGTTGGGATTCATCGTTCGGTTGGAGGGGAAGTTTTCGAAGAGGGATTCGACCATCTGATTACCGTTGGAGTGAGAGGTTCTCACTTTGCAGAAGGTGCACACGGTGCAGGGATGTCACTTGAGAATATTGCTTCTTTTTCTTCGTCAACTGATAAGGATCTTCTTGAATACTTAGATCATCTTCTCGAAGAAGGTGATCTCGTATACATCAAAGGTTCGCAAGGTTCGCGTATGGAGAAAATTACAGCACATCTCCTGAGTACTGATCTTGATCCACGAGAATGTCTTCCAAGGCATGACGAGGTTTGGTTAAAGAAAGTCTAGATTCTTGCTCTCAAGGTTGTTCTTGCAAAAAGAGGGAAGTTAAGTACAATCATATACGCACAAAAGGTGCAAAAGTACCAGAATGGCCCCATCGTCTAACGGCTAGGACGTAAGATTCTCATTCTTGAAATCGGAGTTCGATTCTCCGTGGGGTCACCAACACGAGCGCTAGTTCGAGCGCTCGAGAAGCATAATGCCTATGAATATATTTGAAAATATAAAAGAGAATATCAGATTCTTAAAAGGAAATATTACGGAGAATGAATACTTATATGAAGACATAAGTTACTCAGCTTTTATTTTAAGCCTATCCCCGATTCCAGGTCCTCAGCAGTTAGGTCAAATTGTTGATAGGATATCAACAAACAAGATTTTAAAAATAAAGTTTGGTGATATTTGGAAAAAAATTAAAGAAGCAAATGAAAATATTCTAAATATAGAAAATGAGTTAGAAAAAATTAAAGAAATTGGTGTTGTTATAAATTCAAAAAGTGAATTAAACGAAATGGTTAAAGGTCTGATAGAAGATATTAACCAAGGTAGTGAATTTAGTATTGAAACAAAAGATTGGAGTTATCAAGAAGTTATAAATTCAATCATTGAAGCAGATCTGGTAAGAATTACAGCTGCAAACAACAGTACCAATGTTGTCGAAGATTCAGAAATTAAATCTAGAAAAGCTAAACTAACCGCTTCTGATGGTAGTCGAAATTTTTTTAATAACACTAATTTTACAGGCACTCAAGGCTCTGTTGGAATGAATGGAATTAGTACGATCGGTGATGTAGAAGTGACAGAAAGCAGTGTTGGGTTGAAATCTGGATCTGCTATTGTTTTTGGTGCTAATCCAAATATTATATCTGGTACATGTTCATGTGGACATAAGGTAGAGGTTGATAAAAGAAACCTTGTTGGCTATACACAAATACAATGTCCAAACTGCAAAACAACCATGCCTTTTAGTATAAATTAGCGCTCGAGAGGGGTCGCTTATGATATTATATCGATAACTAAAAAAGCCTTACCCCACAATGATTTTATTGGGTCGCACCTGCTGAAGGCTCACAAAAACAAAAAGGAGATACCTCCGGGTATCTCCTTTTTGTTTTCTTGCTGACACCATGATTGTGAATCGAAGTTTATACTCGGGAGCGAAGCGGACGGGTGATTCTCCGTGGGATCACCAGCTAGAGCACTAGTGTTGAGCACTCGAGAGGTGAAAGGGGTATCTTCCAAGGTGTTGTTTTTTTATATTAAGGTATAATTAAGAATATATGAAAGATAAACTCGAGACAATTTTAAAAATCCCCACAATACAATCTGTAAAGAAGGTAACTCTTACCAAGGAGTTAGAAGCGAAGATCCCTGAGATGATGATTGCTAAAATCAAGAAAGGATATAAGAAAGTGAATGCTTACTCAATAACGTATCGATCCAACGGACATAATGTTGCTGGGTATATTGTTGAGTCTAAGAATGTTAAAGAGAATTCACCTTGTATCATTCGAAACCGTGGAGGGAGTAAGCATTTCGGAGGAATCGTCATGGGTAATATTTTTGTAGATATGGCTCGGCTGGCAGAGCAAGGATATATAGTTTTCGCTTCTCAGTACTCTGGTGGTCCTGGAAGTGAGGGTAAGGATGATTTTGGCGGGGAAGTTACTCTTAATGATGTTCTCAACCTCAAGAAGATTATTAACAAATACCCTGGAGCAGATTCGAAGAATGTTGCCATGATGGGGTGTAGTCGGGGAGGCATGATGACCTACAGAGCACTTGCAGAGGTGAAGTGGATCAAAGCTGCAGTCGTAGGTGCTGGTTTGACTGACGAGATCTCAGCAGTCGAATTTAGAGAAGGGTGGAAAGATCATCAGGTAAAGATGTATGGCGGAACCAAGAAAGAACAAGTTAAACGATCCGCAGTATGTTGGCCAGAAAAGTTCTCCAAGAAAACGCCAATTCTTATAATGCATGGAACCGCAGATTGGAGAGTCTCTGTAAAGGACTCAATTAATCTTTCTTCAAAACTGGTTGATGAGAAAGTTCCACACAGACTCGTGATATTCGAAGGAGGGGATCACGGATTGAGTGAATACAGGAGAGATATTGATCAGATGACGATTGAATGGCTTGAGCGCTTTCTGAAAAATAAAGAGAAGATGCCTGATTTGAAACTGCACGGTAAATAAAAAAATGTATGATTTACCAGGTGGAGGAATCGAAGAGGGTGAGACTATAGAGGAGGGACTCCACCGAGAGTTTATGGAGGAAGTCGAGTGTACTCTGAAAGAAGCTAATTTTTTAGGTGAGATAGAAGATAGGTTCGATTTTGTTAATATCAAAGAAGAGAATATAGATTTTCATCACATAGGGAAATGTTACGAAGTTGCTTTGTCGGATAACAGTAATATTAAGGAAGATCCCGATGGACATGATTCACTTGGTGCTGAGTGGGTAAGCTTGCAAGATATTCATGATGAAAAAGTTCAGGTGCCGAATATTGTAAAAAAGGCTCTGTCGTTATTGTCGAGTACGTAATATTTTTGTATACTAATCTTATGAAAAAATACAAAGCTATTATCTTAGGTTCTCCGTGTTCAGGAAAAACTACTCTAAAGAAATATCTAGAGAGTCATCATGAATTACCTCTATTAGAAGAGGATGACTTTTTTACCGATCTTAACGGTGGTTCGTATCCTCAAGATGACGAGCATAAAGAGGAGGTTTTGCGCCCTAAGCTGGAAGAGAAATTGCGTAAGTCTGATAACCTGATACTTCTGACAAGTTTTTGTAGGGTTCCACTTTTGGAGCAATTAAGATCTGAGGGGTTCAAGATTATTCAACTTGTCCTAGATAAGAGTGAGTTTGAAAAGAGGAACAAGAAAAGGATGAAGGAAGAGGGGTGTAACGACGTTAGTAGGTGGGCTGATCTAGCTTATATCTTTCATGAAAGAATACAGAAAGAAGGAATGGTCGATAAACAGATTGATGCTGACCAACCAACCGAAGCTGTCGCGAAGCAGGTGTTGGATTACTTGGGTTAAGTTTTGGCTCTTTTACCCCGCCAACTCCTCAAGCTTCATCCTAATACTCTTCAAACTAGGTGAATAAAGTTCTGCACCACAAGAGTATTTCCATTTTATATTCACTTCGTTCATTAAAAATTGGTCAAAAACCACGCACTCGGGTCACCAGAAAGTAGAGCTATATATACCAACGTATTTTTGTGTACAGGGCGGTGAAGTCAGAATATACATTCTGGTTTATATAACCAATCAAACAAAATAGGTTTTTGCTTTAATCTTGTTATACTGAAGTATATGAAAAACATCACTCGTAAAAAAACTTTACTAAGTACACTCTCTCTTTTAACTTTTATCCTTGCAAGTAGTCATGTTTTAGCTGAATCAACAGACTGGGACTTAGGTGTTCCAGAAGATTATGTTCTTTCTTCTCCTTCAGTTAGGTTAAGTGGTGGGCTTGGGTACCTACCGTTACTCGTAAGTGGAACAGAGATTTCGAGCTATAATCTGAGCGAGGCTTATGGTGTGGGTTTCTCAGGTGCAAATGAGAATATCATGTATGTTGCTGACGGTGCTTCAGGTCTACGAGTTTTTGATATTACTACCCCCGCATCACCAGGTGTGATTGCTTCGCATTCCGCATTTGCTTCTGTGTATCGTTTTGCTTTTTCAGCAGATGGAAATACCGTCTATATGGCTGACGGTGCTTCACTTCAAATTGTTGATATTACTGCCCCTGGAAGTCCAGCCTTCATCGGATCGTACACTACTCTAGCCGAAGCTATTGATGTGGTTGTTTCAGCAGACGATAATACCGCATACGTCACTATTGCTTCAGGAAGTGTTCAGATTATCGATATTACTGACCCCGCAGATGCAGATCTAATTATGACATTTGATACAGAAGTTAATGCCCGAGGGATTGCCCTTTCTCCGGGCGGAAATACCTTATACGTTGCCAATGATATTTCAGGTCTACAAATCATTGATATTACTGACCCTGCAACGCCAGTTCTCCTTGGTACTTTTAATACGCCAGATGTTGCGATGGGAGTTGCTGTCTCAACGGACGGAGAAACAGCATACGTTGCTGACTCTGTCTCAGGTCTACAAATCATTGATATCACTGACCCTGCAACGCCAATTCTTGTCGGACAGTACGATACTCTAGGTGAAGCTGTTGATGTCATTCTGTCAACGGACGGAGAAACAGCATACGTTGCTGACTCTGTCTCAGGTCTACAAATCATTGATATTACTACTCCGGCAACGCCACTGCTCCTTGGCGCTTATGATACGCCAGATATCGCACGAGGTCTTGAACTTTCAGATGATGGAGACACGATATATATTGCTGACTCTGATTCAGGTCTACACATCATTGATCTCGTCTCTGGTTATTCGCAAACCATCCCTTACATCACTTCGTCGGTTGCTCAGTCTTTCTCGTCAGTTCTTACTACTTTCAGTGAAACACTTGGGATGGAGAATCAGGGAAGTATTGTCTATCAGGTCTCTATTGATGATGGAGTTGCTTGGAATTACTTCGATGGAGCAGTGTGGGTTCCCAGCATCAAAATTGACGGTACCGAAACCACCTCAGCTGTAGTGATTAATGATAATCTGAGTACGCTAGGGACTACTGGAGATTTCCTTTGGCGAGCATACTTTATTTCTGATGGTGCTGAACAGGTAGTCCTTGACCAGGTTACATTGACCTTCGAGGTTGTTGTGGAGTCCAAGAAAAAATCAGGAAAAAGAAGGAGCACGAGTATTCAATCGCCATCAGGGCGATCTGTAGTATCTTCTGTATCAGAGAATATACAGACACAAGAAAGAGAAGTCTTTATTCAGAAGATAAATTCTCTCAGGGCACAACTTGTAGTTCTGCTTAGAGCGAAGTTAGATGAGCTTATCGCGAGAAGGTAAAGAAAGAACGAGGTTAAGAAAACTCACTCCTTGTTGACAGGTGGTGAGTTTTTTGATATTTGAGTACATCTCTTATGTCCCGCGCCCTCGCGGTTCATCTCCCTCATGCAGCACTGCATCGGAATGGAGAAGGTCTACTGCCTTCGCTGAGTCTATGACCTTGCTCTTTGTTCGTTCTGTCATTTCTTTTTCGAACTCATTGAGTACGCTCTTCCTCAGCCCAACCTCGCGCCAATTCGATTCAGGGCCACACTCTATTGAAATCAGCCTCGCCAAGCTCAGTGCATCAAGAAGAGCCTGGTTTGCACCTTGTCCTTTGAAAGGGCTCATGGGGTGGGCTGCATCTCCAAGAATCGTTATGCCTTCTTTCTGGAGTAATCCTGGATCAAGTAATTCTCTGTCATACACAGGGTACCCAGTAATTTTTGATTCCTTCGTCGCTGCCAGGATCTGAGGAATAGGGGAGTGCCAATCCTGTACTCTTGTCATCGCTTCATTTTTCATCGCTTGTGCACCTCGACTACTCAACTTCTTTGCTTCTGATTCGAGCATAGGGAAACTCAACTGCCACATAATAGAGTCTTGGTCATATGGCATCATATATATTCTCTCGTGACCATTTACCGTTTGGAATACTGTTTCAGAATCGAGAAGAGAGCTTTCTATTTCACCAAGAGAGTCAAGAGGACAAATCCCTAAAATTACAATGCAACCGAGGTATCGGAGAGGACTCCCATCCTCACCGATTAAGAGCTCGCGTACTCGGCTTCTAATGCCATCAGTTCCGACTATGAGATCAGCCTGTTCTATTTCTTCTTTTCCATCAATATCAAAATTAAGATCGAGACTTCCACGAGAATTCATCGTGAAGTCGATGAGCTTGTGGTTCCACCGGAGTGAATCAGAATCGTCCAACTGTTCGAGTATTGCAGATCGCAAGGACTGCCGTGCAATATGAATATTCTTACGCTTGGAAGTTTTTTTGAGGAATTCTTTTTCCCATTTCCTGAGTCCCCATTCGCCAATGATCTTTCCTTCTGAATTGTGCACAACATGCTTTGTTGAAGTGATCCCACCGCGGAGAGACACAATCCCCAAACCCTTTACTGCTTTACTCGCTTGCTGCAGTGTTAATCCATACCCTTGAGAACGCGCGTCGAAAGTCTTATCTCTTTCATAGAGCGTAAAAGGGATTCCTCGATGCAGACATGCTGTAGCAAGAGCAACACCACCGATACCACCACCGATAATAGCAACGTGTGGGTAGTCTGTAGAGTTCACTGTTGTGATATTTCTAGACTCGAGTAATCCAGAACCATTACACCCGAAGCAGATATCCATGTTTCCTGTAGGAGGTTCGGGGGCGGCACTTTTGTTCTCATTGATCTCGAACTCATCCAGATCTTCCCTATAGGCACGAAGTCTTCTCTTTGATGGTCCACGAAGGATTTCTCCTTGCCCCTGACATTCGAGACAGATCGTCCAGTTTATTTTTTTGGTATCTTTTGTTTCCATTTGGTTGAGGTGAGTATAGCATTTCAGAGCTGTTATTCTAAGATTTTATTTTGTATGATATAATTTTTATATGGAAAGCCTAAAATCTGTATCTGAGGGTGATGATGGCACAAAGAAATCTGTCATTGAAATGGAAAAAGATCAAAAAACTTCGATACAAGAAAAGCCTCAATCAGAAGAAAGAGAGTTTAGTAAGCGCTACTCTATTTCTGGGAGGAAGAATCTTGCTGACGAAATAAAAGAGTTGCGTTTTCAGTATTTCAAAAAAGAAAAAGAGAATCCTGAGCGATATCAATCCGTCGAAGATCAACGAGAACAAATTGAAATATTAGAGAAAGAAAAAAAACAGGTTGAGGCCGATCTTTCAGAATTAGAAGAGCAGGTTGCAAAACAGAGAGCTCGAGTTTTTTCAAAAATCAAAGATTGGTTTCGTAAAGCTGAACTAGAAGAAGAACTTCATATTGACCTGAAAAAAAGAAAGCAAGAAGAGATTCAGAGTGATATAGATGAAAGACAAAGTATAATCGGCGAGATCGAGAGTGTTATTTTGGATGTTTCAGTGCTCGATGATGCAAAAACCAAACTCCAAGAATTTTACCAAGGGCAATCAGAACTAAAATCAACATTTGAAAGCGAATCTGAAGAACGTGATGTTGAGTCTTTATCAAAGAAAGAAGGGTTTATGTTTCTTCATGGGGTATCAACAAAGAACAAGGGAATGAAGAACACTTCAATGAATAACCCAAGCCTAGACTCTCAAGGAATGGGCACTGAAGAAAAGTTGTCTTTACTCATGGGGCTGGAGCCAACAATATCGGCTTCAATAATCAAAGAAGGGCAAGAAGATTCCAAGTCATTCTATACGTTTGGGGTGATTCTTGGTGGGGGAAAGGTCCTCAGTGCTTACAAGGAGGATGCTGGAACGTTGGCAGAGAGTATGTATAGTAGAAGATCGAAATACGATAACCAAACAACGGAATCTAGTATACAGCCTGATATAGAGAATAATTTGGATGAAGCTATGGATTCGTCAACAAAAAAAAGTTGGAAAGGTGACTATAATGAAGCCGTGGTAGAGAATCCTCAGGTAGCAGGGTTGTATATAAACGTATCTCAAATAACTGAATATGACGGGCTTTCCTTGGAAGAGATACGTCAGTCCTCGCATGAATTAAATTTACCAGTCTATGCTGTGAAAGGTGGGATGATTTATCCTTTTGATGTAGATGAACGAATTGAAGCGGGAGAAAATAATTTTAATATTAATGGAGATCCTCTTACTCTTGAGCAGGTTGTAGAAAATAAAAGAAGTATACGTGATGAAGAAAAGATTGCGTTAGCATCGTCTGTTATAGATAAAAAACCTTTTAGTAGTAATAATAATCCAGACTTTCATCTGTTTGGTGTCTTTTTCAGAGGAAATCACACTCAATTCTCAGGGAAGGGTGGCTACGAGGAATTGTTAAGAGCTCAGGGGCATCATAAGATAATGGTGAAGGCTGACGCAGAGTCTAGAGATCCAGGGACTGCCGGGGGTGTTTTGAAACATATGAAAGAAAGACTCATTGAGCAACAAAAAAATGTTGATAATTCTGAAACAAGCAAATTTAAAATATTTCACAAGAACGATATGAAAGATTCCTTGATGGCCACTTACGGATTTGCATTAGGAGCAAAAGAAAAAGGTGACGAGGACGTTTTTGAATTAGCAAAACGTATCATTAACGAATTTGGATCTTTTGACGAATATAAAGACCTCATCAGCAAGAGGCTTGGCGAAGATAAAAAATTTAAAGTTTTGGACACGGATGTTCCAATAGAAGTAAGAAATAAGATGGAGGAATACACAGATAAGTTAGGCTGATATAGTGCAGAGCAGATTCCTTTTGAAACAATATCGTTTCACAGACGTAGTAGATAAAGTAAATATGCGATATAATGTTCATAATATGAAACTTCCACAAATCAAACGAAAATACGTTGTTATAGTGAGCTCCATTCTTTTGATCGCAGCATTCTTCTTCATGCGGGGAGATAAGGAGGAAAAAGCAAAAGATACTTTTGCGGTTATTGAGACAATCACTACAGGAATGGTCTCTTCTGGAATTGAGACAACCGGTGAAATTATTGCCGCTCAGAAACTAAATCTTGATGTCTATAAGCAGCTAAGAAGAATTGAATCTGTAAATGTTACTAATGGTGGAGGTGTTGAAGAAGGGCAGGTGATGTTCAGTTTTGATAAGAGTAGTGCTAATGTGAATGTTCAATCATCACAAGTGCAGGTAACTGAAACTCAGCTTGCTCTCCAGGTAGCACAGGAGAACTATGCTGATGTTAATACGGACATAAAGTCACTCACGCAACAAATTGAAAGTCTTGAGATATCGATACAACAAAAAGAAAATGACAAAATAGATGCTTATAAGAGTTATCTTAATGCGAGTTTAGTTCCTGAGCCAGAAGACGACGAGGATACAGATCTGAATCGTCCTATTATTTCGGGGTTTTATAATGCAGTGCTTCCGGGAAAATATAATATCAAAGTATATTCATCGGGATCGAAGTCAGGACAATCATATAGAGTATCAGGAATAACTAATCAGACGGAGGGTGTCGTTTTCGGAAATGCTTCAAACCTTGGTATAGAAGGTCTACAAATCACGTTCCCCGCTGACTCCACAACTAATAAAGAATGGACCCTCACCCTTCCTAATACCTACTCAACAAGCTATACATTTAATCGAGAGGTGTATGAAGAGGCTGTTATCGAACTAGATAAACAAATTGCCTCACTTAAGACTGATTTAAGAATTGCTAGGCAGCTTCGTGATAACGAAGACTTCACAGACAATTCAAGTTTCCGTGATCTTAATCTTTCACAGTCTCGTGCAAGGCTCGCCGAAGCTCAGGTGACTCTCTCTGAAAATTATGAGGTCGTTCGCGATCAGGATATCATTGCTCCTTTCGCTGGTACGATTGAGGGCATGGATAATGTCGTAATGGGTGCGACTCCGACTCGAGACACTAATGATCCAATTTCATTCGGGACACTCATTTCAGACGAATTCTTGGCAACATTCTCATTGTCTGCAATTGATGTTGGGAAGGTTTCTGTCGGTCAGAAAGTTCTTGTGAGTATTACGACTCTTCCGAATTCTCTACCCCTTACCGCACGAATAACTGAAATTAGCTCTCTCCCCGAAAGTGAAAGTGTAGCTCAATATAAGGTTCAGGCGCTTATTGAAGTTCCCGAAGATGCAAGTCTCTTGTTGAGAGAGGGGCTTCTTGCAGACATAGAAATCGTCCAAGAAGAGGTGAACGATGTTGTTCGTGTACCAAAATCTGCCATTAGGTATGAGAACGGAAAAGCCTTTGTCGATGTTATTGAAATCACTTCGAAAGAAGAGCTCCAAAGTATTCAAGAAACAGGAGTTCTTCGCTCTATAGATGGAACCTTTCCTTCATTTCCTCAAGAAGTTGAGGTTGGTGTCGTCGGTGTATTTTATTCAGAGGTACTCTCTGGACTTGATGTGGGTGCAACTGTTATTGTCACCAAGAATTCTCAAGAGAAAAGCGTAGTCCAACAAAGTGACTTTAGACGTGGACCTCCGAGCGGTAGTTCTAACGGAAGCGGGCGACCCCAATAATCTATATGACAGAAAAGCGCAAAAAAATCATCTGCCTCAAAGAAATCGATAAGGATTTTCAGCTTGGAGAGCTCACAGTTAATGTGCTCAAAAAAGTCTCCCTCGATATTTATGAAGGAGAGATGGTGGCTATCTTTGGGAAGTCGGGATCAGGAAAATCTACTCTTATGAATCTCATCGGATGTCTCGACGTACCTACTCGTGGCGAGTATTATTTTGATGGAGTGTTGGTGAATAGTCTTTCTGATAATGAGCTGGCAAAGCTCCGCTCTATCGATATCAGTTTTATATTTCAGTCCTTTCATCTCCTTCCCGGTAAAACTATTTATCAGAACGTACAGCTTCCTCTGGAATACCAGGTTGATTTCAAGGGAGACAAAAAAGCTCAAGTTGAAATGGCTCTTAAGCGGGCACAGCTCGAAGAAGAACAATGGCACAAAAAACCAAGTCTTCTTTCTGGAGGACAGAGGCAACGAGCTGCGATTGCTCGTGCTCTCGTGGCGCAGCCTTCCTTACTATTGGCTGATGAACCAACGGGAAACCTCGACACAAAGACAGGAGTGAATGTTCTAGAAGAGCTCCGTATGCTTAATACAGAATTCGGGACTACTATCGTTATTGTTACTCATGATGAGTATATTGCAGATATGGTTGATCGAGTTATTCATTTAAAGGACGGTGCTCTTATTTTATAATCTATGAAACCATTCTCAATTATAAAAGAATCTCTTCAGGCGCTCCGGTCTAATTCCCTCCGTTCATCTTTGACGATCGTAGGTATTGTAGTTGGGATATTTTCGGTAACAGCCATGCTTGCTCTAGGTGAAGGGTTGAGCACCAATATTCTTGATCGTTTCAATTCTTTTTCTCCAGGTGATATTACGATTAACGGTGAACTTCGTCAGAGTGACGCTCTTTGGATTAAAGATCTCCCTTATGTCTCTGAGGTTCTCGCATCTCAATCAATTAATAATGCGAAGATTATTAGTGCTGGTGAAAGTTTTTCACCTAATATGACCGTGTATTTGGGGGGCTACATGGAGGTAAAAGGTGATGAACTTGTTGAAGGTGAGTTCTTTGATTTTGAAGATGGTATTTATAACGAACCAGTCGTAATTATCGATGAAGGCTTTCTTGAGAGAGTATTGGAAGATACTGGAAGAGATATAACTGACGGCGTCGTAATTATCAACGGAACCTCGTTCCAGGTGATTGGGACCCTCGAAGGTGGAACGGGGAGATTCGGAAGAAGAAGTGACGGAAATATTATTATTCCGTACAAGACTTCCTTGAATGTTGCGTCGAGCACCTCGCTTTTTTCTACAATTGGAGTGCAGCTCGTTGACCAACAATATTATGAGATCTCGGGACAGCATATTCTTGAGGCTCTTAATGCATCTCGATCAGCACGTCCTGACAGTGAAGATTATTTCAGTATTACAAGCGCCCAGACTGCAATCGAAGCTGCGCAAGAAACAACCTCGATGCTCACGCTTTTCCTTGGAATTATCGGAGGAATAACCCTCTTCGTGGGAGGAATTGGTACCATGAATATGATGCTCACAACCGTGACTGAGCGGACAAAAGAAATTGGACTTCGTAAAGCGATCGGAGCTCGAAAGCGCGATATTTTGTTTCAAATTTTAGTTGAGTCAGTTGTTATTTCTGTAATTGGGGGAATCATCGGAATTATTTTGGTCTTTGTTGCCTCAATTATCGCTAATCGGATCTTGAGCGATAACTCAATCATTAGTATTATTCTTTCTTGGCAGGTAGTAATTAACGCGACGTTCGTTGCCTTCGTCGTCGGTGTTGTCTTTGGGTATTATCCTGCCCAGAATGCGGCAAAACTCCAGCCTGTCGATGCTCTGAGAAGTGATTAGAAGTCTGACCAAAAAAAGTGTATCTTATCTTTAGTAAGAAAAATAAGGAGACCACAGTCTTAACCTTGTCATCCCGCCATATATGATATAATGAAGTGATGAAAAATATAATCATTACAATTGTAGTATTGCTTGCATTAGGTTTCGGTTTTTATTCGGTAATTCAGAATGGAGACAAAGACGTGAAAGAAGGTGTTGAGGTTTCAGGAGAAATGGCAGATCAAGATATCATGGTTAAAGAGGATCTCACACCTGAAGGAGATCAAAAAGTTGGCAAGGATCAAGAAGAAGTACCTGCTGAGCTTGCCTGGTCGCGGAAAGAAGTAATCGGAACATCAGTCGAAGGGAAGGATATTATTGCATATCATTATGGAACAGGTTCAAAAGAGCTCCTCTTTGTAGGAGGAATTCACGGAGGGTATTCTTGGAACACTGCAGCGGTAGCCTACGGACTTATCGACTACATTGAAGATAACGAAGGTGATATTTCAAAAGATATCCAAGTAACCGTTATCCCTGTGCTCAACCCTGACGGGCTCAGCAAGGTAGCTCCGGACTATGAATCAGGAGTGAGTGCTGCTGAGGTTTCGGCAACCCCTGCGAAGAAAGTAGCTGCGAGATTTAACGCAAACAACGTTGATCTCAACCGAAACTTTGATTGTGAATGGCAGGCTAATGCTAAATGGCAAAATAAAGATGTAAGTGGAGGGACACAAGCCTTTTCAGAGCCAGAAGCTCGAGCCTTGAGAGATTATGTAGGGAGTGCTAACCCTCAAGCTGTAGTCGCTTGGTATAGTGCTGCAGGAGGAGTGTATTCTTCAAACTGTCGAAGTGGGGTGCTTCCAGAAACAAGTAAGCTTACTGAACTGTATGCGAAAGCATCAGGGTACACAGCCTACGAAGAATTTGATTACTACGCTACGACCGGAGATCTTGTGAACTGGCTCGCAAAAGAAGGAATTCCGGGAATTAGTGTTCTCCTCACCACACATGATAGTCCAGAAATAGATAAGAACATGAAAGGATTCAAAGCACTTCTTAACTACTATAAATAAGAATGCTTCTTGACCCTACGTATTCAAAGAAAAAAGTTATGCTTGTAGGAATCCTCGTCGCTGCATTATGCGGCGGTTTCGTGTTTTACTTGGTTATGCGAGATAAGACAGGAGGTCCGGAAGTCCCTGGTGAAGTTTCTGTATTAGAAAACAAAACTGAGACTACATCAGAGATCCAGATTCCTCTTGCTGATCCTATGATAAAAATAATTGGGACCTCAGTCGAAGGAAGAAAGATCGAATCTTACACCTTCGGTGGGAGTAGCGAATCAAGCAAAAACAACCTCCTGTTCATTGGGGGAATTCACGGAGGATATGAGTGGAATACGGTTATGCTTGCCTATGATTTTATTAATTATTTTACGCTTAACAAAGAAAGTATCCCCATTGATACTCAAATCACTATTATCCCGTCCGCTAATCCTGATGGATTATATAAAGTAATTGGGAAAGAGGGTGATTTTACTCAGGCTGATATTTTGGCAGGAGTAGACGAATCAATTGGGCGATTTAATGCAAATGGCATTGATCTCAATCGGAATTTTGATTGTAAATGGGCACCAGAGAGTTCATGGCGTGGGAATGTTGTGAGTGCGGGGGCGAATGCCTTCTCAGAACCAGAGGCACAGGTGATGAGAGATTTTGTACTCACACATCAGCCAGATGCGGTAGTTTTCTGGCACAGCCAAGGGAACTCTGTGTATGCTTCAGAGTGTGAAAATGGAATACTCCCTGCGACGCTTGATATCATGAATGCCTACGCCACAGCCGCGGAGTATGTTCCTTTTGAGAAGTTTGATGCCTATCCAATCACTGGAGACGCAGAAGGATGGCTCGCTTCAATTGGTATTCCAGCTATTACGGTTGAGCTCGAAACTCACGAGACCATTGAATGGGAGAGGAATCTTGCTGGAGTAAAAGCAATGCTCGAGTACTATTCGGAAAGAGGTTAAACTTGCTCTAGTTCATGACTGTGATCCTCAGAAAGGTCATGGTCATTTTCTTCTCCTTCGTGCTCGTGACGCCCCTCGTGATCTTCTTCGTGATGATCGTCGTGTTCCCCGTCATCAATCTCATCATGATTGTCATCATCAGCGTGCAGCTCTCCGTCGTTATACTCTCCTTCGTGCTCGTCAGAGTGACCGTGCGAGTGACCAACAATACCGTTAATGCTCAACATAATAATAATACCGATCGTAAAGAAGAACCCATGCTTGAGGTAGCTTTTTTCTCGTTTGGAATGTCTCACTGACTCTGGGATAAGATCTTGGAAGACAACGACGAGGAATGCTCCAGTTGACAGTGCGAGGAGAGGAACTTCGATTGCTTCGAATTGTTCGAGTAAGAAGAATCCTCCAAGAGAACCAATCAGAATCGTTGATGAACTAAGAAAGTTGATGAGGAGTGCTTTCTTTGTCGAAAGTCCAGATTGCTTAAGAACAAAAAACTCCGATATCTCTTGAACAATCTCGTGAATAAAAATACTTATGGTCGCAGCGATTCCGACAGGAAGGCTCACACTGAAAGCGGTAACTAAGAGGACTCCATCTCCAATATTATGAATTGAATCACTGATGACAATCTTCTGGGCATCAAGATTCGAGTGGGTATCGTCCTCATGATCATCACTATGGTGATGGTGGAAGCTCGGAAGAATCTTAAAGAGCAAGATAACACCGAAGATTCCAACAATAATCCAGGGGATTGGCTCAGTAATAGTATGTGCTTGTTCAAAAGCTTCGAGGCTTAGTCTTATAATCAGGACTAAGAAAACCCCTGCTGAGAAACTTACCAAGAGGCCTGTATTCCTTTTGATAAAATTCCCAAAGAGACGCCAGGTGAAAATTACTCCTACGAGGGATGCGAGCATAATAAGGAAAGATGCGAGAATGATTGCAGTCATGATGAATATTTGGTAGAGTTATAAAAGCAAACTAGTTGCGTTTATTACTATAGATGATTTCATGAAAAAAAGCAAACAACTCCCTACAAGCGAAAGTCTCTTATCCGAAAAAGGATTCAAAATAACTCCTTCCCGGGTGGAGATTTTGACGGTGCTCCTCAAGGGGAAGACCCCAATGACCGTTGAAGGAATACTAAAAGAACTGAAAAGTGATATCAACAAGACAACTGTCTATAGGGCGTTGAGCGATTTTGTGGAGCATAAAATCCTGAACCAGACGGACTTTAGAGATGGGAAGATTTATTACGAATATCAGGACCACCACCACCACCATGTGGTCTGTACTTTGTGTGGGTTAAAGGAGGAAGTTACTATCTGTATTGAGGCTTCGATGCCGAAGATAAAGAAGCAGTCTAAGCAGTTCAATGAAATTAACGACCACATTCTGGAGTTCTTTGGGCTTTGCAAGAAGTGCGCTTCCTAATACAATACATATTATGAAATACTTTCCTTTCCTCAAAAAATACACCCACTTATTCCTGCTCGCTGCTTTTCTTCTTCCGGGAGTAACCGTGGCTCAGGCAGAATCACCAAGTGCTCCAGAAATCTGGAAAGCAAAGGTCATTTCGATTACTGATGAAAGGAACGAAATCATATTTGAAACAGAATATCTTGTTCAGATTATGCAAGTTGAAGTGCTTGAGGGTCCGCAAAAAGGTAATACTATTGAGATAGAAAATGACTTCCAGGCCCTTGAGGAAGGTGACCGATTCTACTTCAGGTCATCTGTTTTTGGTGATGGTGAAGTTGTCTATACAGTGACCCATCTTGCACGAGGAGGATCGCTCTTGTTCTTGCTTGGAATCTTCGTGCTTGCTGTGGTGACATTCGGTCGGTGGCAAGGAGTACGATCTTTGATCGCTCTTGTTGTGAGTTTTATGGCTATTATTTTTATTCTCATCCCTGGAATTCTCAATGGATGGAATCCGCTTTTGGCGAGCTTCTTAGTTGCTGCTACAATTCTTTTCGCGGCAATATTTTTTACTCATGGATTCAACAAGGAGTCACTCGTTGCCTATTCAGGAACGATGATCGCCGTGGGTCTGTCTGGAGTATTTGCAATCTTCGCGGTCTCTATCACCAAGCTCTCTGGATTCGCTGCAGACGAAGCGGTTTCTCTCAACATGGATACTGGAGGAGCTATTAATTTTACAGCACTTCTTCTCGGAGCCTTTATCATCGGGTTCTTGGGAGTTCTGGATGATATTGCAATAACGCAATCGGCCGTAGTGACGGAGCTCTATCGGAGTAATCCAGAAATCTCCAAGCGGGAAGTCTATATGAGAGCTATGCGCGTCGGGCGAGAGCATGTTGGAGCACTGGTTAATACGCTTGTCTTGGCGTATACCGGAGCATCACTTCCTCTCCTTCTGTATGTTTATCTCTCCCCAGCGAGCTTTGGGTCGATGATTCATCTCGAAATCTTTGCCACGGAAGTCGTCCGCGTAATTGTAGGAAGTGTTGGGCTTATTTTGACCGTCCCAATTGTGACGTTCCTGGCCGTTCACTATCTTAAAGGCTACAAATCGAAGCATGGACATCATCACGGACACGGACATTAGCAGAGTGTGAGATCCCTCGTATTTTCTGGTATGATGACGTCATGCAACTCACTAAAACAGACTATATTCAATACCTCAATTGTCCCAGCTCACTCTGGCTCCTCAAGCACAAGCCGGAAGTTTTCCTCAAGTACAAAGGTGAATTCTCGCTCTTCCTTGAGAAGCTTGTTCGCGAAGGATACGAAGTCGAAGAGTACGTCCTCCAGATGTTCCCAGGATGCACCGATCTCAAGAACGTACTTCCGAGCAATGTCGCTGAGTTCATTGCGCTCCCTGGGTACTACGAGCAAGTTACCCTCAAGACCGAATCAGGACTTTTTGCACGTTTGGATATTATTGACGTTCACGAGGACAAGAGTTTGACGATCTATGAGATTAAGTCTTCGACTTCAATTAAGAAGGATAAAACCCACAATCATCTCAAGGATATTGCGTTCCAGAAATATGTCGCAGAACAGTCTGGATTCGTCGTACGAGATGTGGTTCACGTTCATCTCGACAAAGAATTCCGTAAAGACGGTGAGATCGATGTTCATGAGCTAGTGATCAAGCAGAATGTGAATGACGAGGTAGACGAGATCTCAGAGCAGACAATCCTTGAGATTGAAGAAGCACTGAGATTCATCCAAAAAGAAACAATCAATGAAGATCGTTGTGGCTGCCTTACCAAGACGAGGGCTAATCATTGTGACACCTTTGGGTATTTTAATAAAAACATTCCAGACTATCCAATTTACGAGCTCAACCGTATAAGCGTCAAGAAGATCCAGCTTCTCCAAGATATGGGAGTGACGGCTATTGCGGATATTCCGGCTGACTTCGAGCTCTCACCTTTCCAGGAGCTCCAGAGAGAAGTCGTCCAAGATGAGCAGGGGATACGTGACGATGAGTCGATCAGGAAGACACTTGGAGAACTCGAGTATCCGTTGTATTTCTTTGATTATGAAACCCTTCCGTTCGCGATTCCTCGTGTAGAAGGCTTTAATCCTCATCAGCACTTACCAGTACAGTATTCACTCCATACGGTCCAGGAGGGGGGCGAGACAGTCCACACAGAGTACTTGGCGGATGGTCTCGCACCTCCAATAAAGCTCATCGAACAGATGAAACAAGAGATAGGGAAGACGGGGACACTTGTCTCTTGGTATGCATCCTTCGAGCAGACCCGGAACCGCGAAATGGCCAAGATGTACCCAGAGCATGCAGACTTCCTTGATGATATTAATGTCCGAACCTTCGACCTTATGGATATCTTCAAGAAGGACTTCGTCCACCGAGATTTCCACGGCTCACAGTCGATCAAAAAGGTCCAACCGGTCCTTGTTCCTGAGTTATCTTATAAGCTGCTGGATGTCCAAAGCGGAACCATGGCAGTCGACGCCGCAGAGCGACTCTTCGAGATGACCGATCCTGATGAGATTAAAGAGCTGAGGGATCAGATGCTTGAGTACTGTAAACTCGATACACTAGCGATGGTGAGGATTTGGGAGGGGTTGAGGTAGGGGGAGTAAAATGTAGGAATTAAAGTTTGTTACATCATATGTAGAGGGATGTATACTATCTGATAATCATCAAGAATGCTCACGTGAGAGTCGACGATGATATCTTTAATTTTCACTTTTGAATAATATGAAACATTTAAAAAATAAAAGAAACATAACTACGCTCGCTGCGTTACTTCTGGTCCTGTTTTTGATAACGGTATTGTATCGATCACAAGATGCTGGTTATGCTACAAAAACAGAGATCAGTAATCCTCAGGGTCAATCAGAGAGACAGACTCGTACTGTTTTGAGAGAGACTACGAGAGGAGGCGAGATAGAAGAAGTTGAACGAATGGATGATAATTCAGTTTATCAATCGTTCAAATCTCTTCTCATTCCAACACCAGAGAGCAACCTTGAAACCTTCTACGAAATGCCTGAAAAGATTACTCTTGTTGGTTCTCTTAATCTAACCCATCTCGTCGATGGTCAAGATGGGTTAGTTCAATATTACGGAAACGAAGAAGACGGATCGGTGTTCGGAACTGTGTATCAATCACAAAAAAACAACGGTATTCCGTCGTTCAGTGATGAGATAGGAGTCCTTAGTCAGGACTTAATTGGACAGGCGACGTATCCTCCCCTTGGTCCTGACGAGGCGTTCGAAATAGCTTCGAAAAATCATGAAGGACTTACCAGTATAGATGGTTCACTCTATCATATTGGTTTCGGCGGTCCTCTGTATAGGATTACTGGTAGTAACTATAACGTAATCGTGGTCGCCAATACTGGTCAAGTGATTACAGAAAAAGGTGCGATCGAGCAATATAATCAAATGTTCGGAGAATAGCACAAAACTAATTAATTATAGCCCCGATCATGTGATATGATTGGGGCTAGTTTTTTATATGAAAAAAAGTAAACTGAAAGTATTAGGGGTGTTATTTATGCTAGCACTTGCGAGTGTTTTCTTCTTTCCGAACCTCAGAGCTGTAGGTCTTTGGATGTATACAAATATTCCAGATACAGAATCGATATACGTAGAATCGAACAATTCATCTGCTCATCAAGTTCAAATTGATATATCAAATCGAAAAGATTTCCTCCTGTTCGTAGATAAGTCCGACCGTACTTTGGAGGTATACGATGAAGGTGTAGTGATAAAAACTTATGACGCAAATGTAAGAAATGAGCTTGAGAAGCTTTTTTACGAAGAAGACTTCCAAACACCTGAAGGAGAATTCCTCATCGAATCAATGGATGTGGTGACCAATCCTCCATGGAAAAGGTGGATGAGACTCAATACTTTGGATTATGCACGAAAAGTTTATATCGAAGCCTATATCGATGGACAGGAAAGATTGGATGCGTATGAGGTTGATTTTGGAGAGATTGTCATAGATGCAGATATTAGAGAATTCAATAGTGTGAACAAAAATCAGATATTGATTCGTGGAATTGGAATCCATGGTGGAGGATTTTCAAAATGGAAAGATTGGACAAAAGGGTGTGTAGCTCTTGCAAATGATGATGTGATAGAACTTTTTGATTTACTCAAAGATAGAAAGGGTGGAGGAATTGGTGTTCCCTTTATCATTCAGGATTAGTATTGATAGCTACCTATTTTTTTAAGTTCTCATTAAGCCATTTCCGCAAAACCTCCAATATAATCTCCTATTGCTGTAACATCTCCGACTGAGTACGATCGAACAAAACTTCCATCATCAGTATCTCCAACAGGTCTTGGTTCCCGAGTTATCTTATAAGCTGCTGGATGTCCAGAGCGGAACCATGGCAGTCGATGCTGCAGAGCGACTCTTCGAGATGACTGACCCTGATGAGATTAAGGAATTGAGGGATCAAATGCTCGAGTATTGTAAATTAGATACGCTGGCGATGGTGAGGATTTGGGAGGGGTTGAGGTAGGGGGAAAGAAAAACAGATCTGTATGATCTGTTTTTCTTGGTTCTCATTATGACGACATCTCCATTATCTTTTCCTGATCTTTAGTAGCTTTTCGGGCAGCTTTGAGGAAGACCTTTTTTCGTTCAGCAGAAGAAGCCTCATGAAAGAATCGTGAGAATTCTGAATTGTGTTTAGTTTTTTTCTTCTTGAAAAAGTTAAGCATAGTGATGCATTACAGGTTTCCAAAATTTTATAGATTATTCTCATCCATTAACTCTCGGATAGTTCTTCCTTTGTATGTCCAGAATAATGTACCTTGGACAGCTTTCCAATCTTTATCAAATTCTTCCTTCAAGACTATTTTTGCTGCTGGTGATAAAGTTTTTTCGCGTCCTCTAAAAATAATCTTGTTTCCTTTTCCTACAGTTGCAACTATCTTGTGGTGAATGTCTTCCCCTTCTTTAAATTTTAGTATCTCTCCCTCCATTATACCTAGTTTCGTAAATTTTCCAGATAGATTTTTATCAACTTCCTTCTGGATATTCTTGTTATCTTGAATAAAATCACATATACGTTCAGGGTGTTCTTGTAGAAATTCACGTTTTCTATTGAGTCTATTGTCAGCGAAGTGTTGAAAAATTTCTTGCTCCATTATTTCCGCATTATTCATTTCATAACTAGCATATACCTGGAATCTTGTCGGTGTGGATGTTTTATTCAAATCGTCTAGTCGTTTTTCTAAATTTTTTGTTATTCCAACCTTACAGATATTAGGCATAGAAAGATTTGTAATGATATATAGTGTAGTTTTCATAGAGTCTATTGTACTTTACAACGGTTCACACATCAATTCGCTATTCACATTTTTAAATATCAATAATTTGATATAAAACAGATCAGAAGAAGCCTCATGAAAGAATCGTGAGAATTCTGAAGTGTGTTTAGTTTTTTTCTTCTTGAAAAAGTTAAGCATAATGATGCGTTACAGGTTTCCGAAATTATATTCAAGTTTTTCTTTTATCTTTTCCCATTTCGGATACTTTTCTTCGAGGAGGGTCCAGAACTTTTTGCTATGATCTTTGTGCTTTACATGGCACAATTCATGAACTATCACATAGTCAATGCAGTCTTTTGGCGTGTGAATCAGTTTTGGATTAAGGACGATCTGTTCCTTGCTCAGACAACTACCCCAGCGTTTTGACATATTTCGTACCTTTAGTATTGGCATTTTCTGGTAATCAAATCGCTTCTGAACCTCAGCAAATCGTTCCTGAAAGATGTCCTCACACTTGTTTTTGAACCAGCGGTCAATCATTTTTTTGTTAGACATTCCATCTTTGACTGATTGAGTTGTCTCAACGTACAGGATTCCTCTGAGAAGCTTCACAGAGTCGTTTGTTGATCTTTTTACTACTAACTTATACTGACGTCCTAAGTAGAAGAAGCTTTCTCCTGAGATGTATTCTGGCTGGTATTTTTTGCGTTCTACTTTTTCAAAAAACATTATCTGCTTGTTCATCCATGACCATTTCCGCTTGAGGAATTTTTCGATTCTTTCTTCCTCGATTTCATGAGGACATTTCAAAAGAATTCCCATATCTGGCTTAACGGTCAGGGCAAGACTTTTCCGGTCTTGTTTTATGAGTTCATAGGAATATGAATAGTTTCCATAAATAAATGTCCGCATAGTTAGATTGCTTCATGATTATACTCAGCAAGTTCGATCGCTTTTTCAATCAATTTGCGTGAAGTATCTGAATCGATGTCGATATCGTATTCTCCACGTACAATGTCGTAGATGTAGTCATCAATATTGTTCGTCATTCGACGCTTTACGTCTTGATTCTTGTACCAATCAACAATGCTTTCTTGTTTGATGATGGACAGAATGCCAAGGACTATCTCGATGTACTTCTCGTTATCAACAGGGATAAAATCTTGTAAGTTTCGGTAAAATACATCCGACCCTTGTACTTCACAGATCTCAGAAGGAAGTTCGTCATCTTCTTTGTTCACAACATGATCGTTTGCCTCTCTTACCTGCTTAAGTGCTTCGAGATCTGCTAATTTACCGAGCCGCATCTTTTCGATGATCTCAGAAACCTTCTTGGAGAATCGTTCGTAGAATTCGGGATCAGAATCTACATTCTCACGAATTGTTTTTTCAGTTTGAGCAGCGATGGCTTCGGCTTTTGATTTGTCAGAACCCAAGCCTTCGATAGCTTCCTCAAAAGCCTCACGATCAGTAATATTTATCTGCTTGGTCATCAGCTCAACTCCGCGAGCGTCAACATATTTGTCGAGCATTTCAATGAGTGATTGCTTATAGCTGCTTAAATCGAGACCGTCAGCAAAACGTAGATTGGCTGATTTACGCAACTCCATGAACTTTTTGAGTTCACGTTTATACAAGTCGATATTGTCGAATTCGCTCACAAAATCTTGGAGGACAAGACATTCGTTGAATTGACGAATAAAAGCACTCATAGATTTGTAGAATACATCACGCTGTTGCTCGTCCTCTAGGTGCGTGAGGTATGCTTCATCGTCATCTTTATCCTTGAGCGTTTTGAAGACATCATGAACATCGCTGAAGCTTGATTCTAGTGATTGGATTTTCTCATGAACATCAATAAGTGCCCCTTTAACATCGTCATCTTCATAATTACCAAAAAGCTTCATTGCGGTATCAATGTTTTTGGCATTTTCTGAATAATCAATAATATAGCCAGCTGTCTTTGGGACTTTCTTATTTTCGAACAGACGATTAACCCGAGCAATCGCTTGGAGAAGATTATGGTCTTTGAGGTCTCTTGCAAGATAGAGCACTGTGTTCCGAGGAGCATCAAAACCAGTCAAAAGCTTATCTACTACAATAATTACTTCAATTCCATCTTCGTTCTGCTTGAAGTTACTGATGACACTCTCCTCGTATGACTTAACACTTGAGTGATTTTCTCTTATTTTGTTGAGGTATCCGACGACTGTCTTTTTGTGGACATTCATTTCGTCTCCGTCTTCATGTTCGTCAGAAACAATCACTGCTGTTCTAATCTTCCCGGAAACTTCGAATGCTCGCTGGAACAATACTGCAGAAAACTTCGAGGGAGCAACAATCTGGGCTTTGAGACCTGTATTCTGGAATATTCCAACGAAGTGCTTTTCGATATCGAGTGCGATCTCAGAGATACGTCCAGGATTGTTCTTGATAACTTTGGTGTTGGCAAGCTTCGCTACTTCTTTTTTCTGTTTTTCATCAAGACCTTCAGTAATACGATCAATGTGTTTGTTGACCATCTCCTCGTTCTGAACAAGGTCGACGTAGCGTCCTTCGTAGACTAAAGGAAGAATAACGTCATCCTTGAGAGCATCGTCAATTGTGTACTGATCAATGTATCCACCGAATTTTCTCCAGCTTTCCCCAGAGTCCTTCATGAGGGGAGTTCCTGTGAATGCGATGTAACAAGCGTTCGGGATTATTCGATTCATCTCCAGATTCGCAATACCACTTTGAGACCGGTGAGCTTCATCAATTAAGACGAAGATATTCTCATCTTCATCAACAATTCCTGTTCGTTTTTTGCTTGCTGATTCGAATTTGTGGATGAGTGTTGTGACAACGTCAAGACTCTTGTCTTTTATTAACTCCAAAAGATGTTCACCACTCACTGCCTGAGTAACTTCTTTCTTAAGGTTACAGCCCTTGAAGGTGTCTCGAATTTGTTTGTCCAAGTCCTTCCGATCAGTAACGATAATAACTCGCGGATTAGTAATCTGAGGATTCTCAATTAATGCTTTTACGAACATCACCATGGTTAGTGACTTTCCAGATCCTTGAGTATGCCACACGAGACCTCCTCGACGCTTTTTCTTTCCGCTCCCTTTATCTTCGTGCTCATCGATACGAGCAAGGATTTTGTTGATTGCGAAATACTGCTGATAGCGAGAGATTTTTTTGATTCCAGCATCGAAGACTGTGTAGTTCTTGGTGAGGTCAAGAATCCGCAGAGGGTCGAAGAGCGCAACGACTCCGCGGTCTTGTTCGGTCACCATGCGCTCGGTTTTTTGGGTATGATCTTGAGTGTATCCATTAAGATCGAAACGGAGCTGGGTGTATGTTGTCAGATCAATCTTCTGAGAGATGAGCGTTTGGATTTTGGTGTCGAAGATATCTGCTGGAGTGCCTTTTTCTCGCCATTTGGCGTAGAACTTATTAGGTGTTCCTGTTGTTCCATATCGCAGGTCTTTGCCGTTGGTTCCAATGAGTAATTGAGCGTAAGTATAGAGTCGCGGACAGTATTCGGCTCCTTGGTTCCGGTTCATTTGTGAGAGTGCTTTGTCTACCTCGACGCTTGATTTCTTATTCTCAATAATTGCAAAAGGAATACCATTCACGTAACAAACGATATCAGGACGAATCCGACTTTTTCCTTCATGAGTGATCTCGACCGCTACATGAAATGTGTTATTCAATGGGTTTTCAAAATCAATAAACTTGAAGTTCTTCGACATTTTTTTGCCTTCATGCTGCACAACAATAGTCTTACCTCCAGCCGTCGGCATGATCATGTTGAATACGGTCTGAGATGTATCAATGAGACCGTTGTACTCCACGTTTTCTAACTCATCTATAGCATCACGGACGTCCTTTTCACCGAATGTGAAGTCCTTATCATCAACCTCGTAGGTGTTAATCTCCATGAGTTGCTTCGCTGCAATATCGCGTAGGATAAAATTCCGAGCATCGTCATTGCGTTGCTCCAGGACTTCGTTTGTCGAGATGTAGGTGTATCCCATATTTATCAAAAGCTCCACAAAAGGGAGTTGGGATTGTCGGGATTCGTCAAAATTTACTTTTTCTAACATATTATTTCAGTTTTTTAGGAGACTTCCTTGCTGGTAAATAGTTCTCGTTGCTGATGACTTTCTTGCCTGTTTTTTCTTCGAGAGCTAGACGGGCGTCTTTTGCAATTTTTCCACCTTTCTTTGCTGGTACTTTATTTTCTTCTAATCCTTTTGCTTCTACATTTTCTGCAATTTGTCTTGTTGATAATTCTGCAAGAGCGGTAAAAATCAATTCTGCCTCGGACATATGATCTCTTAGGTTTTGGGTTTTTAGTCCTTTTATATTCTTATGATCTTTTACCGAAACATCAGCCCATTCTGAATGAATAATATTCGTTAAAATAGCATGCTCTTTTCCTTTTTCCACACCAGAACCTTTCCAATAATCAGTGAGTTTATTACGTGTCTCCTGACCCATCATTCTTTGCTGTATCCATTTTTCACTTCTGCCTCCCTTCTTCCAATATTCCCTTGAACGATTCAAGGCTCTTTCTGGATCAGAAATCTCCTGCATTCGCTCATAACCAACTTTTGCCAACCACATTTTGATAGGTTCAGCTTTTTTACTTGGTACAGATTGAATAATACGTAGAACAGTCTCAGTATCTGCAACGTCGGTTTCTCTCATTTTACCGTCATTTGCAAGCATTTTCAACCGGTGACATTTTGTCACCACTTCACTTTCCTCCTTGCGAAGCCTCTCAGAAAGCTTGTTCCAATACTTTCGAGGGTCTTCGCTTACCTCTAGTGCAGAGATAATATCAACAACAGAAAATAACCACAGTTCTGCATCTTTGTTATATGACTTTCTAATTGTATGTTCTTCAAATATTTCTACTCCATTTACTTTTTTCATACTTATTTTGTAGTTAATTCTAACAAATTCTCGGGTGTTCGGATCTTCCCGGTAATGAGGTTGTTGAGGAGGTATTTTTTTTGGTCTTGCCAATAGGAGAGTTTCTTCTGGAGGGTGGTTATTTCTTGATCTGCGGTGGTGAGAATTTGAGCGATAGCTTTTTGTTCTTTATATTCAGGAATTATTATATTCATTTTGGTAAACATCGGCAATCGCAAAGATTTTACTGTTGAACCTACAGCTTGAGCCAAAAGATAATTTTTATTTTGATATAGATAATAATAAATATATTTAGAATCAGTTTCTTTAAAGTTCATTATTGCATAGGTTCTCTGGTGTAGATCAAACTTTCCAACAAAATACTTAGGTATAAATTTCTGACCTTCTCCTGCAACAATTACAGCCTCACCGTCAAATATATAAATATTACTAGTTCTAATATCTTCAGATCTATCAAAAAAAGTGAATTTTCCATCTAATCCAGAATCTTCTCTGTTAGAGCTACCTGTTGTTATGTCAGAAATTTCTCCAAGTTTTCTCTCCTTCCATCCATCACTAAATCCAGGCAATCTTTTTTTACCCGTCAGTAATTTTTGCATCAATCCTTTTTTGATTTCTTTTTTGATAGCAATCTTCTGGTTCAGTTTTTCAATTACTGAATCCCATGTTTCGAGGATGGTGACGATGCGGCTTTGTTCGGGGAGGGGAGGGAGATGTAACTCATATTGCATAATTTGAGTCTTATCACCTCTGGGCATTTTTACCCCCTTAGAACCGGCCATTTCGTAATCAAAAAATTCATTTCTAGAAAGGCTCACATATAAAAATGTAGAAAGTATGACATTAGCATTTGCTCGAATAGCCAAAACATCAGCGGAACACCCACCTTCATTTTCTGCAAACCAATATTTTTTCAAATATGGTCGAATATTGCTAAGCAAAGTGTCACCAATTTTGTAACCAGAAACACGTCCAGAAGCTGGTACATGGCTAGAAGGAATAATTCCACCAGCAAATAAAATATTATTAACTCCAACATAATTATTGGAAGTTAATTTGGTTGCATCCATACGATCCGCGGAGTATTTGGCAACATCTCCAAGTTTTACTTTTTGCCAACCTAAGTTGATATTATTTTGTTTTTGGTTAGCTTTCATAATTAAGGTGTGGATTTAATTCTACAAATCTTTTGCGAATCTTCACCAAAAGGTGACTGTTTTTGGTAAAATATTTTATTATAAAGTTTTCATCTCTATCTATCCGTATCGATGTCTTATTTTCTAACAACACAAGGGGATTTAATTGAAACTTAGCATCCAAATATCTCTGGGTTGATTTAACATGAAAATGAATTGGTAGATGATCACCAGAATATATGTAAACCTTAATACCGCGGTCCATATTTGTTGGGAATATGCCTTTTTGCATTATTTGGCCACATTTAGTATTGATTTTATTATTTAAATCTATGCTAATAGAACCAAAGACGAATTCTTCTTGGGTATTTACAATATTATTTTGTTTCTGTTTGATTATCATAATTTTATAGCTCTAATGTTCCTAGGTAATAATCGTCACCAAAGTCATCAAGAAAATTATTCTTCAGAAAATCAACGCCATACTCAGGATTGCCCGTATAAAGATTAACCACACCTTTCCTAAGATCAAAAGTTAAATTCTTTGCCGAATTTTGAGTTAAAGTTTTATAATCACCATAATAATGCAAGTTTTTGGAAGGTGCTTCACCAATGACAACTATGTCTGGATTCATTTGCTCTAACCATTCTCTCGGAATTCTACCACTCTCTCTGCCGTGATGAGGAGCAAATAATACATTTACTTTTGGAAGATCTATTTCGTCTTTGATATTTTCCATAAATTCAGTATCTAAGTCTCCCATCCATAAAAAAGTTCCACCACCGTCCAGAGAATATTTTATGATTGGAGAAATATTATTGGGACTGTCTCCGTCATGAGCTTTTGAGAGTGCTTCTTTGTAGAAAGAATTTTCTAATGTGGGCCACAAAATTTGCACTCCAGAAGAATTTCTTTCTGAGCAGCTTTGATTCATCCATTTTCTAGTGCACCCTCGAGATATGTGAAAACTTTTAGCTCCATCTCTAAGATATTTGTAATGTTTAAAATCTTCAGTTTCATCTTTTTTTGTTGTGTCGTTACTTACACAGTAAAAGTTCAAAATATCTATGCATTCATCAAGATCTTGCAACCCTCCAATATGATCTTGGTCTGGATGGGTTGAGATGAAACGATGTATTCCTTTTTTATCTTTAAATTTTGAGACCTCCGAAAGTATCAATTCCTTCTTAGAAGGATCGTCATCTGGAAGGTGGCAATCAATCATTGTGAAGTTATCGTTCATATGATTAATATAGAACATATCTCCGTTGCCTACTGAAAAACTTTTTATTTTAGTCATACATCCTTATTTAGTTTTTTAGCAATACGCTTCGTAACATACCTAGTTTGTTTTCTGTATGAAAAAAGAAACAGAACAAGAAGGAGTAGTGAGATGTACACCCCAATGTTTTCCACTACCACAGAATAGTAATCAATCAAAAACAAAACAAGATTAATTATAAGTATTACTAAAAACAAAGAGATGTATGTTCGGTAAACGTTGTTTTCTTCAGACAGATCATCAAGTTTTTTATCAATCACTGCGACTTCGAGATAGTCACTATATTTAGCAAATTTAATAAAATTAACTTTTTTGAGAGCCGGCTCTATAAATAAAGACCCGAGTCTACTTATGATCGTACCTATGAAATAAGCTAGAAATAATATGGTTATTGTATTATTATTTAACATCTCAATAAGATCAAAACCAGTTGTTTGAGATGTAAATATAATAAATATCACACCCGGGAGCAGATAGTTAAATAAATTGTATCTTGTTATTTTTTGTAAGATTTCATTCATATTATTTGTCTACTTTATGGTAAAAAGGTTCAGGCTCTGCTGGCCCCCAACCACGATCTGGTGAGTTTGGCCCTGGATGGCAAAGAGTATTACCGCTCTTAGTAGTTAATGGAGGGCAGCCTCTTCTGCGTAATGCGTTACAGACTTTCCTAGATGGATGCTTAGGGTCACCTTCAGGTGGTGTAGATATAAAAGCCGTCTTAGGCATTAGGTGGTTTAAAATAGTGGGACCCAGATTTCTTTTACTTCCATGATGAGGGACATCTAGAAAATCAATGTTATTCAAACTGTCTTTTTTGATTGATTCTGTATACTCGATAATCTTATTGAGAGACTCTTTCCCGGCGTCTCCTGTGAACAAAAATCTTTCATCGTCTAATGTCAACAGAAGGATAAGACTTGAATTATTCTCCACACTAGTATCTTCGTAATCATCAGATAACGTTTCAATATGAAGCTCTTCTGCAATCCAAGAGACAGCAGTTTTTACTGCTGAAAAAATATCACCTATTTTATGCTCTTTTCTTGCTTCGGGGGTTACTCCAAAATTTGCTAATAACTCTAGATAATATTCCTTGGAGGGCCCAAGCACAATCATTTCCTCCAAAACTTTCTCACCTTGAAATGGTTGTATTATTGGGATATTTTTTGATGTAGCAATATCGATAAGAGTTGACAGTCCTGAAAGTGATTTCTCTAGTTTAGTTTTCAAATTAGGTAGAGTACTTTGGGTGTGAGTCATTTTCTTCAATGAACTCATAAAATCCCAAGGGCAATGTACTGCTATTTTTTCTACATCTAATTCTTCAAGTACTACTGTGAGCCCAGAAATATGATCCGTATGTAAGTGTGAAGCAACAACAAGATTAATCCTATTTGTTCCATAATGACTCTTTACATGGTCAACTAGCATTTTTCCAGAATCTTTTGTTCCACCATCTATGATGACGACAGTCTGAGCACTTGGGTGTGAAAAGTCACCGTATCTTAATGCTATTGCATCACCACCTTTTGAGCCATTTCCTACTGGCATGTAGTCTATTTCATATTGCATACACTTATTCCTTAATTTTATTAATCCTCCTCTCAAAGTCAGAATCTATCTTCTGAACTTTGTTGAACTCGTCGTATTCGGCGAAAGCTTTTTGGTCTGCTTTTTTGCGAGAGATAGTTCCTTTGTCTTGGAGAATCTCATATTTGTTGAATTGGAGGAACTCGTTTATTGATTGTGCCAAGCCTTCCATGGAGAATTCTGTTTGAGCTTCGATCATTCGCTCAATATAGTCAAAATAACTCGATACGGTTCGTTCGAGTTTTTTGATTTCGACTTCCTCTAGGTAGTTCTTTGCTACGGTTACGTCAGACTTGAGGATTCTTCCTTCTGGGGAGTTTTTCCAAGAGAGTAACCCCATTTTTTCTTTTTGAGCATCGGTCTTCTGGTATACGATCTCTGCGGCGGTTTGTCCTGTAATTGCAAAATGAAACTTATTCTGGACCATGGCGTAGAAGGATTTTGTGACATCCGAATCTCTATCGTAATCAAGTGCACATTCTGCGAATATATCAGTGATTTGGAAGTAGATTCTTCGTTCGCTTGTTCGAATAGAACGGACTCTTTCTAGGAGCTCTTGGAAGTAGTCTTTACCGAAGTATTGCCCATTCTTAAGGCGCTCGTCATTCATGGCGAACCCTTTTATGATATATGATCGTAGGATTTCTGTTGCCCAGATACGAAATTGGGTGGCTTGGCGTGAATTTACCCTATATCCAACGGATAGAATTGCATCAAGATTATAGAATTTAACCTCATACTTTTTACCGTCTTCGGCAGTTGTTCGGAAATTCCGAACAACTGAATCTTCGTCTAATTCCTTACTTTCAAAAATATTTGTCAAATGTTCACTGATGGTTGATTTTACTACCCCAAAAAGCTCAGTCATCATTTTTTGAGAGAGCCAGACATTTTCATTATGTAGAAAAGCCTCAACCTTAATATCTCCATCTGGAGAGGTGTAAAGGAGAAAATCCGTTAATTCATCTTGGAGTGTAATTTGCTGGTTTTTTTTCATACTTATTTCTTAATTCCTAGTACTTCTAAGTATCCAGCCATCTTTTTTTCCAAAGATTTTAGTTCCGGCTCCAGCTCCGCTAGCTCTTTGAGGTTCGCTTCTATATCGACCGGCTCTTCTTCTACGAAGGTGTCCACGTATCTGGTGATATTGAGGTTGTAATCGTTCTCGATGATTTCATCGATTTTGACTACTCGAGCGAACTTCTCGATATCTTTTCTGTTTGTGTATGTCTTGTAGATTTTTTCTATATGTTGTTCTTCTAACTTATTCTGTGCTTTCTCTGACTTGAATTCTTTTGAAGCTTCGATGAAGAGGATGTCTTTTTTGTTTTCATTCTCTCCGCCCTTTTCTCGGGTACGATCGAAGATCACAATTGCTACAGGAATTCCTGTCGTCGAGAAGAGTCCTGCAGGAAGACCGATTACTGCATCGATGATATTTTCTTCGAGGAATTGTTTTCTGATCTTACCCTCGGCTCCGCTACGGAAGAGGACTCCATGAGGAACAATAATTGCTCCACGACCCGTTTTGGGTTTGAGGGTTTCGACCATGTGACTGATGAAGGCGTAGTCACCTTTATCCTTTGGGGGGAGTCCTCGATGGAATCGACTGAATTGATCAGATTCGGCATTTTCTACACCCCACTTTTTGAGAGAAAACGGAGGATTTGCCACACAGACATCGAACTTGATAAGCTTTCCATTCTCTACGAGAAGGGGATTGTTGAGTGTGTCACCCCATTCTAGGCGTGCCGAATCTTGACCGTGCAGGAACATGTTCATCCTTGCGAGTCGGTAGGTTGCTCCTGTAGATTCTTGACCATAGAGGGCATAGTTCTTAGATCCTTGAGCTTCTACCTCCTCACCTGCAAGTAAGAGAAGTCCTCCAGCTCCACAGGTGAAGTCGCAGATTCGATCTCCAGGTTTCGGCTGTGCGAGTTTTGCAACGAGTTGTGCAACGTTCCGAACGGTGAAGAACTCTCCGGCTTTCTTCCCCGCATCAGCACCGAAACGCTCAATCATGTACATATATGACTCACCAAGGATATCTTCGCTGATTTCTGACAGATCGAACTTATGAAAATCCTGAACAAGATGACGAATCATCTTGTTTCGTTGAGCTGATTTTCCAAGGATTGATTCATTATTGAAATCTACCTGAAAGATACCTTCAAGCTTATTTTTGTTCTCGTCTTCGATCTTGTGGAGAGCCTTATTGATTTCTTCACCAAGATTATCTGATTCGATCTTTTCATAAATTGCATCGAACGTCGCATCCTCTGGAATATAGAAACGGTCGAGCTTCATCTTTTCCTCGATTCTTTTTTCATCACCATTAAAACGATCTGCATGCTGAGCTCGTTTTTTCTTCGAGAGGTCACTGACATATTTGAAGAAGAGCATGGTCAAGACGTAATCTTTATATACTCCACCGTCCACAGAAACTCGTGATGAGTCGGCTGCTGCATAGAGTTGCTTATTGAGTTCTTGCTGGGTGATTTTTGTAGTCATATTGCTATTTATAAAGATGAGTAAACGTTGCTTGGATAATCTCTTCTCTTAATTTCTGCCTTCGTTCGATGATTTTGTTCTGAGCCCTCACATTTTGATTGAGGTTGATGATCGCTTTTTGATGATCTAAGTCTGGGATTGGTATGGGTATCTCTTCCAAAGCTCTCTTTGAGATATATGCGATGGTTGATCCTCGAGAATTTTCGATAACTTTTTGCTGGAATGCTTTCGAGTTCAAAAAAAAGTTAAGATATTCGGGAGATATGGCGGGGTCTTTTATTCTGAGGATATATAAAGAAGAAGTTGCAATCAGTGGGGAAGTCGTCTGTACGAGAGAGGTTTTGAATTGATTACCTGGAACCGATCGAGAAACCATAAGAATATCGTTGTTTTTGATAATTGCAGGGGACCTCTTGGGGAGGTCTTTCACTCTTAACAAATTAGAGAAGTCATTGAGGGTAGAATCTGCTATAATAGAAGAAGCATTAATCACAGGGATAGATCCAAGAAGGTCAGCATCTTCCGATCGAAAAGCCATGCCTGGGATAACTTCTCCTATTTCTTTGAGGCGTTTTTTATAGATGTTGTATATTGTATACTTACTTATAAACAAGTCAAGTCCTTAATCCGAAATACGTTTTTCGTAGTTTTTGCTATAATAAAAAGATACCAATATATGATCTAAATCAATATGGACGAAGACATAAAAGAGATTATAGAAGAATACGGCATTGACGCAGACGAAGCCGAAGAGGTCCGAGATCTTGCTGATGAATTAGGAGTCGATCTCGACGACGCGAAAGAGATTTTTGCCGCTTTTTAATAAGAAACTATAAAATAAAACAAATGTACTCACTAAGCGAATATCATAATCTAGAAGAAAAATACGGATTTTACTCTAGTTGGGCTATTTGGAATGAGGAAAATCCTAGTGATACTTCTATAATTGAAGATTCTCTTGATGAGCTGAATACAAGGTATGTTTTTCTAGCATTAAATATATCCAAACCTCTTCTTAAAAAATGGGGGAACTTCCACGGAGGGAAGCACGACAGAAAATTAGTTAAATCTTGTAATAAGACTAAATTAAGAGGTTCTTATATTACGGATATTTTCAAGGGTATTGTGGATGCAGATTCTTCAGCACTCAAAAATCTTCCAAATGATGTAATCAGGAGTAACGTATCTTTTTTTCATGAAGAGATGAAGAATATAAAGATCAATAAAGACACAATATTTATTATTCTGGGTACGGAATCATCACTTGTCTCAAAATACTTCAAGGAGTATTTCCGAGAAGGGTATGATAACAAAATAATAAATTATTATCATTATTCATATTACACACTTACTGACGATCAGTGGGTGAATGGTTTATTGGAAAAGGTTAGTAAAGACTAACTCTATAGAATTTTACCTTACCCCTCAACCAATACCTCCCTCGCCTCAGCACCCTTAGCCTCTCCCACAACTCCATTCTCTTCGAGAAGATCCACGAGTCGAGATGCTCTTGCATACCCAACGCGGAGCTTTCTTTGGATGTATGAGGTGCTCGCTTTTCCATGTTCGATCACTACTTCGCGCGCTTCCATATAAAGTGGGTCTTCCTCGTCGAGGTCTTTGGTTGGTTTGGGCCGTACATACTGATTCTCAAGCGCTACAATTCTTTTTTCGAGCTCGTCGATTTGTTTTTGTAGATTATCCATATATAGAGTATAGCAGATTACGAATGGATGTATTTCTTTACTTTATTTTGCAGTTACCTATAATTAAATATATGAAGATTTACTTAGACATTGATGGAGTTTTGCTTACTAAGCACGGAGAACCGGCTATGGGTCTTTTGGAGTTTCTAAAGAAGGTTACTGAGCATGACTGTTACTAGCTTACAACTCATTGCAAAGATACATCCCTTGAGCATGTTGAGATGCACCTAAAAAGTAAAGTATCTGATGAAACATGGGAATTACTCAAGAGGGTTAAGTCAAAGGGGTGGGATTACCTTAAGACCGAAGGTATTGATTTTTCAAGTGATTTTATATGGTTTGATGATAATCTACTTCACGCTGAGAGAGAAATCCTAAAAGAGAATGAAGCGTATAATAATTTTAGGATGGTTGATTCAAGAAATTGCCCAGATCAATTACTGCAAGAGGTTATATAGTGTGTTTGTTCTGTAGGCGATGATCGATTCCTTCTCCTCCCCACATCTGCTACAATACCAACCATGAAATCACCCATCATTAATCAGTATCTAGGACAAGACGGAATCAAGTATCAGTTCGAATACCACCAAGTTGATTCGTTCGATGAGCTTCCCCAGGAGAAGGTGACACAGTGCTACTCAACGGCTTTTTGTGGGGATAAGATGGTGTTGGTCCATAATGGAAAAAAAGACACGTGGGGACTTGTAGGGGGAACGGTGGAAGAAGGTGAGACCCTCGAAGAGACGCTCGTTCGTGAAATCCAGGAAGAGTCCAACATGAAAGTTCTCGAAATGCGCCCAATTGGATATCAGAAGGTGACTAATCTTGATGATGACGATAAGGAGGATTACTATCAGACGCGGTGGTTTACACTCGTTGAACCGTATGGACCTTTTGTGAGTGACCCTGATGACGGGGTAGATAAGATCGCTCTGGTTGCTCCTCAAGATTACAAAGAGTACTTCGACTGGGCTGAGATCGGAGATGCAATTGTTGATCGAGGAGTTGAGTTCTTTGAGGAATCGAAAGGGTAACCCTCCCTATTGCTTTTCTCAGGATATTTAGTATGGTCAAAAGGAAACAGTAAGAGAAGAATGAAAAAAGTACTATTCCAAGCAGAAGTCGGAGTTTGTGAGTCCTGCAGAGCAGTCATAGATATTAGAGGATATAAGAGCACTCAAGATGCACCCGTATGGAGTACTTCTTGCTGTCACGAGTCACCCAGTCCAAGAACTTTCGGGTACGAAGAAGTCTTTGTAGACGATAGGTCAACTGGTTTCTGGAAGAAGAATTTCTACATTCAACCAGATGGCACAATGGGGAGGCAAGAACTGGGGTATATATTTACCCTAAAAAGTGGGTACATAATTCTTCCCGGAATTAGACCGGTGATCCTCCTGAGTAAGAGGGAGTAGAGAGTTATCAAAACCACAAAGCTTCGCGCTTTGTGGTTTTTTCTGTCGAACATGAAATATCATCATATTCAAACAAGCCTAAATTCATGGTAAACTACTTCAGTAATTAATAAGGTTTAGACGATAACAAATTGTATATGAATGAAGAATTTGATGATATTAGACTCCTTTCTGTAGGGGACACCGCACCCGAAGATCTCGTGCTCCCTATGTTCCATGAAGGGAAAGACATAGAGAAAGAACTTAAGGACTACGGAGGGAAGTGGAAGATTTTCTTCTTCTATCCTTCTGATTTTTCGTTCGTGTGTCCTACTGAACTCGAAGAAATGGCAGATAACTATGAGGCATTCTTGGCTGAGAACGCAGAGGTTTTCAGTATTAGTACTGATAGCGTTTTTGTTCATAAGGCATGGAAAGATACATCACCTTCAATTAAGAAAATAACCTTCCCGATGGTTGCTGATCCAACAGGAGAAATTTCAATGATGTTCAATACCTACATTTTTGATGAGGGAGTGTCTCTTCGTGGAACCTTCATTCTGAATCCTGAGAACGAAATCATCGTTGCAGAGATCAACGGGAAGGGGATCGGCCGTTCAGCAAAGGAAACCCTCCGAAAGCTCCGAGCAGCGAAGTTCGTTGCTGAGCATGGAGGACAAGTGTGTCCTGCGAGTTGGGAGCCGGGAGATAAGACACTCGAGCCAGGGATTGATTTAGTTGGGAAGATTTAGAGAGGAGAAAGCGATTTAATATCCGAAAGACAAAAAAAGATTGAGATAAAAAAGTGCCCCGCCAGTCTAACTGGCGGGGCTTTTTTCTAAGCTTCTTCTATTGCTTTTCTGATCTCTTCAAAGATTCTTGGGAGCTCATCTATTTCTGGGATGTATCGATCATCTTGAGGGTCTCTTGCCCACAGAACACCCTGATTCTTCATATTCAATGCCATAGGAGGCTCTCTTCTCTTCTTGTGCGAACGGCAGGAGGCTTGTGCCTGAGTCTTCTTTCGACTTTCTCGGTTGATCTTATCTCGGAGGGACTTTTTCATTCTATTATAAAACCAAGGATGAGGTTTGCGATTTGTCAGTTTGATGAACTGACTTCTGGCAGTCTCTGTACACTTGTCTATAATCCAATCACGGGGGTGATTGCTTTTAACGAGGATATCTTTTTTGAGGTCTTCGTACGCTTCTGTGGCCAGTGCTTTGAATAGCCTGAGGGTTGTGGGTTTTGTTTGAGCAGATCCGACGGGCTGCTTTCTTAGCATCTTCTTGGAACTCATTCAAAATTTATTATACAAAGAATTTGTGCTATTGCAAGTACCCCTCTTACTAAAAAAACTTCTCACTTTTTTGCGAGAAGTTTTACGTCAAAATATACTTATCTTATGAAAGCTTCGCGTCTACGACTTCTTTCACAACCTTCCCATCAGCTTGTCCTTTGAGCTTTGGCATCAAGGCCCCCATAAGTTTCCCCATGTCCTGCTTGGTGCTTGCTCCAATTTCTGCGATGGTTTCGGTAACGATAGTTTCGATTTGTTCTTTACTCATTTGTTCGGGAAGAAATTCTTCAATGATCTTGAGCTCAGCTTCTTCGTCGGCTGCGAGTTCTGGTCGTCCTCCTTTGGTGAATTGGTCGATGGCGTCTTTTCGTTGTTTCCCCGCTCTCTTGATTACCTCCATTGCCTGATCATCTGGAAGGGTATCTTGTGGAGTCTTTCCTGTGGCAACAAGTTCGTTGGTAAAAGCGCTCAGGATACCTCGGAGAACGGTAAGTCTTACTGCATCCTTCGCTCGCATAGCATTCTTCATTTCTTCTCTAATTGTTTCTGGTGTAGTCATACTGATATTGTACGATATTTTGGTATAGAATGCACGACTATGCATCCTGGAGTAATAGCTGATCATTGACTTATTGGTGAAAAAGTTATACTGTGATTGTTGGTCTATCGTAACTGGCGATACATCAATTCTGTTAAAACTCGTAGTGACCTGAAATCATTACAAGGAGTGAGACCTGAAATCTCTTTCAGAATACGTAACTTCCAGAAGAAAAAAAATGTTGAAACAAGAAAAAAAAGGTGCAATGAATGATGATGTGTTTGGTTCTGAACTTTGTTTGGTTTGGTGTACTACCAATTACACAGATCAATACAGACTCCGTGAAATCAAAAGAAGAAACAGAGTCGGAAAAAAGATGTGTACAAGTTTGGAGCGTGGAGGGGTCGTTCTTGCAATAGTTGCCATTATCCTCGCTTCGACTGTCTCACATGATCTGATCTTCGGGTCGATTGCTGGGCTCGTAGTTCTCCTTCTGACACTCATCACTGTCGTGATCTACCGTATTGTGTGGATTCCGAGAAAATGGAATAGACTCGTTTATTTTGGACGAGCTTACAAGAGAATTTTAGGAGTAAACCGTAGTCTTGTAAGGAAAGACTACACAAAAGAGTTTGACCTCTTGAGTCTATCAGTTCGGGACCTTCGGAATTTCTATGAGAAAGCTCTCATCGAAAATCTTTCCAAGATCCTAGCGATCGAGAAGATCGATAGAACAAATAGAACAGTCTCACACATGAGACAATCAGCCTCTCATCTTCATCAGGTAGTCCGTGAGTTCGGGCTTCTCGAGATGGATTGGGAGATTTATTGGAAAAAAGCCTCAGACAAAAACTGATAGTTATCGAGCGCAGAGCCCCAGAAAATTCTGGGGCTCTTTTTTATCTTTCCCTTTTTCGACACTCAACACCATCTACGCTATACTTACTTCATATGAATATCACCACACTTTTGCTTGTTATCCTTATTATCCTCGTTCTTGTAGTTCTTACTGCAGGATTCTTTATCTATAGTAACCTTCAGAAGAAGTTTGGCGAAGCTGGCAAGAATACACGAGGTGAAGATCTTCTTCTTCAACAAATTAATGAAATGCAACGTTCGCTGGATAGTAAGATGAGTGATTCCCAGAAAATGATTCAAACCTCAGTAAGCGATCAGATCGACAAGTCCCAGAAGCTCATGTCAGAGATCAACAGCCAAATGAGCAAAAACATGCAGGAGGTAACAAAAGGGGTCACGGAGGCTAATCAGGCAGGGAAGCAGATTTTCGGGCTTGCAGAGAGCCTCAAGGACCTCGAGAAGACGCTTAAGCATCAGAAGCAACGAGGAACACTCGGTGAGGCGAGTCTTGAACTGATTTTGGGAAATATCCTTCCACCGAATGGATATTCGCTTCAGCATCGTTTTGAAAATGGCGAGACAGTAGATGCAATCATCAAGACAAAAGAAGGAGATATTGCAGTCGACGCTAAGTTCTCACTTGATAACTATACGCGAGTCCTTAACTGTGATGACGAGGTCGAGAAGCAGAAACTCATCAAGCTTTTTAAGGACGATCTTAAGAGACGAATCGACGAAACTTCCAAATACATCAAGGAAGGAGAAGGAACACTTCCTTTTGCTTTTATGTTCATTCCGGCTGAAGGAATTTATTATGACCTCATGGTGAACGAGGTTGGAGCAATCAAGAGCAATAGTCGATCACTTTTAGATTATGCTTATAATGATAAGAAGGTAATTATCGTTTCGCCAACGACATTCTCTGCCTATCTCCAATCTGTCCTCTACGGGTTTAAAGCCTTTAAGATCGAAGAATCTGCTAAAGAAATCCAGAAGTACGTTGGGGAACTCCAAAAGCATCTTGCAGCCTACGAGGAGTATCAGATGAAACTTGGGAAAACGCTTGGGACGGCAGTTAATCATTTCAACGCTTCGTCTAAAGAGTTCAAGAAGATAGACAAGGATGTCATTAAGATTACCGGAGAAGGGAATAATATCCAGCTTGATTTGCTTGAAAAACCCCATTCAGACAATGATTAGAAGAAAAAACTACAAGAATTATTGATCCCCAAACTACTCCCATTCCTCCTGTAAGCAACTTGCGCCTCCACCCCAGGGCACCTTCTCTTGTCTTTCAGACAATTCACACTTGCACCCCAGGGCACCTTCTCTTGTCTTTCAGACAATTCACACTTGCAATTCTCAGGGTATTTGTTATTCTAATGCGACTAATATATTCATATGACAAAAGATATCACAACAACTCCATTTGCCGTTATTGAAACTGGCGGAAAGCAATACAACGTAGCAGAAGGCGACGTAATTAAAGTCGAGAAGATTTCTGACGCTACAAAGGTTGGAGACGCCGTCGTCTTTGATCAGGTTCTCCTGACGGATACAGGATCTGCGACAACAGTAGGAGCGCCACTGGTAAGCGGAGCCAAAGTCACGGGAGAAGTAGTCGAGACAGGACGAGACAAAAAAGTTATCGCTGTACGATACCAGTCAAAAAGTAATTACTTCAAACGAAACGGTCACCGACAACCTTTCACTAAGGTTAAGATCACTAAGGTAGCGTAGTCAACGAAAAGCCCGAAAGGGTTTTTTTGTTGCGTAACCCATCTTTATGTGGTAATTTCGGGGAGAAGCTTCAGATATCTCATGGTGAGATATTTAAAGTAAAAAGAAGAATACTAAAAGAAATGTCAGAAAATAAAGTTATAGATCGGTCGGTTACACGTGATCAAATCGAAAAAGTCATGCTCATCCTTCAGTCGCTCCGTGTTCGAACGGAGGACCTTAGGGCTTTGACCATATCGAGTGTCAGAGAACGAGGTATTCCAGGCTTGTGTGATGTCTTGATCGCTGAGTTGTCAGCAAAACAGAGGGGAATGAAAACCTTCAAACCTCGCCAATTGCGCGTCGTCAAAGAGTTCATTCAGACGATTGATGCTCGACAAGCAAAACAGAGGAGAGAAGAAACTTTGACTGAGCTTCCTCAAAAAAAAGCAAGCTAGTATCACCGTGCCTTGCCTTTATGTCTCAAAAAACCGCATCCTCATTCGAGGCTCTGCGGTTCTTTTTTATTCAAAATTATCTCTATTGCCGTCCCTTCAACGCATCGATCAGTGTCTGTGGGTCTGCGTATTCGATCTCGGTCCCTGTCGAAAGCCCTCGAGCGAGCTTCGTGAACGTCAGCTTGTGGGGAAATTGCTCGCTAAGCATTTCTTGCAAGAAGGTAGTTGTTTTGTCAGATTCCGGAGTTGCGTGAAGGGCAAAGATGATTTCGATGTTCTGGTCACTTATTTCCTCGAGGGTTTTCTTGGTGCGTTCGACAAGTTTTTCACTATTAATGTAGTGCCTCGCTTGGTCTTTCTTTCCTGCAGGGATAACACCTCCAAGGACGAAGTATCTCCCTTCGTAGCTTCCTGTCTTCTCGAATTGATCAATATCGATATCTTGCTGGACTATTAAAAGATTGGTATCGAGTCTGTGAGGATTATGACAAATTCGACAGAGTTCAACGTCTACATGCTCAAGTTTCGAGAAAAGCCTCTGACACATTGGGCATGTGACTGTTTGGTCTCGTACAAGTTTTGTGAGGTGAATGAAACTCTGTCCAAAATCGTCATTTGATCGCCTGAGAAAATCTACACACCGTCCTGCCTGACGAGGTCCGATCCCTGGGAGTCTTTTGAAAAGATTAATGAGGTTTTGTTTGTTTTCTTCGGGAAGCATGGGTAAGGTTTTAAAGGGAGACTAGAAAGAATCAATACTACTTCCTTCGTGGTTTTTATCGAGTGGGAGGTATGAAGAGCGTGTCGCGTCAAAGTAGAGCTGAGCGGTCCCTGTTGGCCCGTTACGGTGCTTTTCGATGAGAATCTCAGCGATGTTCGTCTGTTCAGATTCTTCTCGGTACCGGTCTTCTCTGTGAATGAACATAACAACATCGGCATCCTGCTCAATTGACCCCGAATCACGAAGATCAGAAAGACGAGGCTTTCCTCCACGCTGCTCAACTGCACGTGAAAGCTGGGAGAGTGCGATCACAGGAACATCAACTTCACGAGCGAGAGACTTGAGTGATCGTGAAATCTCCGTTACTTGCTGAACAATGTTATCTGAGTTCTTCGATGCGGTTGGCATCATGAGCTGAAGGTAATCAACAACGATAAGTCCTAGGTTGTTCTCACTCTTGAGACGCCGACAAACAGACCTCATTGAAACAATGTTGTTCGCTGGCTTATCATCGATAAAGATGGGTGCTTCTCCAAGGGTCCCCATCGCTTCTTGAATCTTTCCGAAATCATCAGAACTTGATTTTCCTGTTCGGAGTTTCCATGCATCAACTGAAGCCTCGGCAGAAAGCATACGTTGAATTAGCTGCTGGGCACTCATCTCGAGTGAGAAGAACGCCACCGTTGTGTTATTTCTGATTGCTGCATGACGAACAATGTCGAGTGCGAGCGACGTCTTTCCCACTGATGGACGAGCAGCAAGGATGATAAGGTCAGAAGGCTGGAATCCAGAAAGCTTCGCGTCCAGGGCTGGGAAGCCACTCGGAACACCACGAACCGTACTGTCTGATGAGTGCATTTTCTCGATTTGGTCCCATGTTTCCCCGAGAAGGTTCTTCACCTGATGAACCGTGTTGTTAATCGACATATTGGTTACATTGAAGATTGTTTTTTCGGCCTGATCAAGAATAGATTCAAGTTCTTCTGATGCTGAATACCCAAGTTCAACGACACGTTCTGCAGCCTGAATAAGCGCACGCATGGTCGAATGCTTAATAACAATATCTGCGTAGTGTTCGATGTTAGCTGCTGAAGGGACTGCGTCAACAAGCTGAGCTATATACGAGTTTCCACCACATCGTTCGATCTGTTTCGTGTCACGAAGGTGCGAAGAAAGAGAAACAAGGTCAATTGGTTTTCCGTTACTATAGAGATCAAGCATCGACTGGAAGATTGTCTTGTGTCTGTCAGAGTAGAATACGGTAGGCTTCACGCGAGTAATGATATCGTGAAGTGTTTCTGGGTTCAGAAGGATCGCACCCAAGAGTGCTACTTCAGACTCGAGGTTCTGAGGTGGGATTCGACCAGCTGACATTGGTGAAGCGACTGCTCTTTTTGTTTCGGTTGCCATATGCAAACATTCTATCACATTTCCTTTATGAAAAAGTTATTGAAATATCACAAAACAGTGTTATCGAAGGGGACAAGGTGGGGAAAGGTTCTCTTGGCTCATAGAGTATTTACATTACATGTATTTATGGTACTTTAAAAATAAATGTACAAAGCAGAAATAACAATAGAAATCAAACTTCCGATCAAGGTAACTCTCGAAGTTGCCGAAGCGCCACCGTCTATAAAAGGGAATACAGCAACCGGAGGGAATCTTGTTCAAAAAATCCAAGGACTCAAAGATCGAGGGTTCAAAGATCCTTTAAAGATGATTACGTCTCTTCCTCCAATCCTTGGACTTACCTTCGAAAACATCGATAGAAAAATCCAAGGTCTCAAAGATCGAGGGTTCAAAGATCCTTTAAAGATGATTACGTCTCTTCCTTCAATCCTTGGTTTTACCTTCGAAAACATCGATAGAAAAATCCAAGGACTCAAAGATCGAGGGTTCAAAGATCCTTTAAAGATGATTACGTCTTCTCCTCCAGTCCTTGGTTTTACCTTCGAAAACATCGATAGAAAAATCCAAGGACTCAAAGATCGAGGGTTCAAAGATCCTTTAAAGATGATTACGTCTTCTCCTTCAATCCTTGGGCTTACCTTCGAAAACATCGATAGAAAAATCCAAGGTCTCAAAGATCGAGGGTTCAAAAATCCACCGGAATTGATTGTAAGAATGCCAACTATTCTAGGGCTTAAGATCGAAACGATCAATCAGAAACTATCGCTATTAGGGCGTCTTTTCCCAGTAGAATTTGATGTCTTGGAGCTCGTAGAATACGCCCCTGTTATTTGTGCTTATTCTGTAAAAAAAATCGTCGTGACAAGAAGAATCTTACAACGTCACTGTAGTGATGTTCCTGGGGTTAGTATGATTAACAACGTATTGTGTTGTCCTATACAAAAATTGGTTCTTGTTTCTCTCAAGGATCCTTCGCTCTCACTCAATAAGTTAATGCTTAATGCTCGAGAACGAACCGAATCGATTTTGCAGGTTAGAGAGGTTGTCAAAGATACTTTTTTTGGAAAAAATCGCTTAGCTCGACTTTTCTTGCGGGTGACCTAGGTTGTTCAATCAGTATGTTCAAGAATGTTTTTCCTTGAGGAAAAACGGTCTTTTCTTTTCTCTATTTTTTATTAAATGCTATAATCTCACCATGAAACTCTACAACTCTCTTACAAAAACAAAAGAAGACTTCACCCCTATTGTTGCAGGTAAAGCAAAACTTTATCATTGTGGCCCAACAGTCTACGATTATGTGCACATTGGGAACCTTCGATCGTTTATACTCGGGGACTTTTTGAGGCGAACACTCGAGCTCCATAACCTCGAAGTTGAGCAAGTGATGAACATTACTGACATTGGACATCTTGTCTCGGATGGTGATGAGGGAGACGACAAGATGACCAAAGCACTCAAACGGGAAGGAAAAGAAATTACCGTAGAGAATATGCTTGAAGCAGCTACCACGTACATGAATGCTTTTATCTCAGATCTTGATCTTTTGAATATCAAAAAGCCTCACCACATTCCACGTGCCTCAGATCACATCGAAGGGAATATTGAGATGATCCAAAAGCTCGAAGAAAAAGGTTATGCTTACACGACGTCAGATGGAGTGTATTTCGATACTGCGAAGATGTCAGAGTATGGAGCGCTCGGAGGAGTTAATAAGGGGGATAGTCAAGATGCCGAATCGCGAACAGGGGTAAACGAAGAAAAAAGACAACAGGCTGACTTTGCACTTTGGAAGTTCGACGATAAGCAAGGGTGGGATTCTCCATGGGGACAAGGATTCCCAGGGTGGCACATTGAATGCTCAACGATGAGTCGTGCATTCCTTGGAGATCATTTTGATATTCACACAGGAGGTTTGGATAATCTCCCAATTCATCATAATAACGAAATCGCACAGAGTACATGTGCGCTCGAGACTCCTTTTGTTAATTATTGGCTTCACGGCGCAATGCTTAACTTTGGTGGTGAGAAACTTTCGAAGTCTACTGGTGGGAATATCACACTCCGAACGCTTAAGGAAAAAGGCTTCGAACCACTCGCGTATCGCTATATGTGCCTCCAGGCTCATTATCACTCACCGATGAATTTTACGTGGGATCTTCTCGAGACTGCCCAGAAGAATCTGAACAAAATAAGAAGAGATATTCTTATTCTAAAAAAGATAGAACAAGCTGAAGGTTTCACCGGAAAGGTTGATGATGATTTCCTCCGAGAATTCAAAGATAAGATCTCAGATGACATCAATCTTCCACAAGCACTCGCTGTATTTCATGGGGTTATGAAATCTGATCTTGAGCCAGGATCGAAGCTTGCTACGATCTACGAGTTCGATCGAGTCCTCGGTCTGGATCTTGAAAATATTATGGAAAAAGATGAAATCATATTTCCTCAAAACATCCAAGATCTTTTGGATCAGAGAGAAAATGCCAGAGAATCAAAAGATTGGAAACAGTCTGACGTGCTTCGTGATGAAATTCTTACACTCGGATACAGTGTTTCTGACCTGGGTGGGAAGCAGAACGTTGAAAGAGTATAGGGTAAACAAAAAAAAGTGAAATCTTGTATGCGATCTGATGCCGGATACGAGATTTTTTCTTTCCAGAAAAACTTTAGAGCCACTTCTTGGTTTTGAAGAAGAGAAAGAGGGAAAGACTTACCAATGCCATGAGACTGACGAGAATCCAGAAATCGTTAGGACTTCCGATGAAAGGCATGAATTTCGCATTCATACCGAAGACCGAAGCTATAATTGAAGCAGGAAGAGAAATATACGCCATAACGGTCAAGAGCTGCATCGTATTGTTCTGGTTAATTGAAAGAAGTGAGTTGTTGGTGTCACGGAGTTCGTGGAGGTATGAAAGGTTGATTTCAAGTCCGTGGACCACTCGCTCGTATTCGGCTCGAACTTTTTCTACAAGATCAGCGTCTTCCTCGTGCCCTTGCTCTGCATGGAAATCGAAATAAGCCTGAAGGATGTCATCATGGAATCTTAGGGCTTCATCGTATCGTAAGAGCTGTTGGTGAATGTGAGAAAGCTCTCGAACCATGTTTTTTTCTGAACCATCAAAAATATCTTCTTCACAATCTCTGAGGGAATCTCTATACTGGTCGAGATGATCGTAGAGAGATTTGTAAATATAAACAAGCACATCAGAGCAAAGGAGCGTTCCAGAAAGATGGTGGGATTTGTTGAGGATTGAGCGAGTCTCGAAAAACTTCGTAAAATTATCAAGAACATCGAGATTCGAATATCGCGTAGTAACGAGACTATCTGGATTTACGATGAAATCAACTTCTTGATTAGAAATATAAGCTCTCTTATCGTCTTGGGTTAAGACGGGAATTTGGAGAGACATGAAAAAAGTATCAACGATATGTTTGGAGTGTGGACGAAGGCTCGGAGAAACGATCTCATCGCCCAGGCTTGGGTGAATGTGATGTTCGTCTACGAGAGTACGTACATCTTGAGTTTCCGGTGAAATAATATCAATCCAAGTAATGTTTCCGAGGTGTTTTTTTTCAATGCTCATACTTAATAGTATATCATGTGATTTTGTATTGTATAAAAAAGTTCTAAGAATTGACCAATGGTCTGAATTTTGAGATACTAACAGGTATATGACACCTTCTCAAGAAGTTCAAAAAAAGCCCAAAAATCAGCCACCCTCAAAAGTTATGTACCGTGTCCTTATTGGGGCTATTCTTTTCGGAGGAGGATTCTTCTTCGGACTCGGCGAAGGGAAATCAACTGAAGTAAATGCTGCGGAAGGGCTGGATCTTATGCCTCTCTGGAAGGCATATCAAATAATTCAAGATAGATTTGTGTCGAGTGATCCAGACTTTGTGCTTGATCAGGAGACACTCGTAAATGGAGCAATCGAAGGAATGGTGGATTCTCTTGGAGATCCGTACAGTGTGTTTTTCCCGCCAGTCGAAAACCTAGAATTTCAGGAAGCTATCGGCGGTGAGTTCGAAGGCGTCGGAATGGAGGTCGGAATGGAGGATGGTATTTTGACGGTAATTGCACCGCTCAAAGGGACACCGGCGGAGAAATCAGGGATAAAATCAGGAGATATTATTATCGCGATTGATGGAGTTTCTGTACAGGGCAAATCGATTGATGACTCGATCTTATTGATTCGAGGCGAGAAAGGGACTGAGGTAATTGTAACGGTTCTTCGAGAAGAAAAAGAGGATCTTATAAAGATTTCAATGATTCGAGATGTGATCGAAATTCCAACGCTACGAACTGAACAGCGAGATGACATATTTATTATTTCACTATATAACTTCACAGGATCGGTGAAGCAAGATTTTAAACAAGCCCTCACGAGCTTCATCCAATCTGGAGAAGATAAGATGATTCTTGATCTGCGAGGAAATCCAGGAGGATACCTTGATGCGTCACTCGATATTGCAGGGTATTTCCTCCCTACAGGGAAAGTTGTTGTACGGGAAGATTTCGGTATTACTGGTGAGCGTCTCTTGCGAAGTTCAGGTTCAATATTTGAGCCTGGAGAAGTTGAGCTTGTAATCCTGATTGATGAAGGATCAGCATCTGCTTCTGAAATTGTTGCTGGGGCTCTCAGTGAGCATGGAGTGGCAACAACCTTTGGGAGTAAAACCTTTGGGAAAGGTTCAGTTCAGGAGCTTGTCCCGATGAGTCGAGATACTTCACTCAAAATTACGATTGCAAGATGGCTTACTCCAAAAGGAGTTTCAATTTCAGAGAACGGACTTGAACCAGATGTTATCGTCGAATTCGAAGAATCTGATTACGAGGAAGGGTATGATCGTCAGCTTGAAGAAGCCATCAAGTTCCTCAATCAATAATAATAAAAATAAAAAATCACTATGAAGGTTATCATGAAAGAAAATGTCCGAAAAGTCGGAAACAAAGGTGAGATTGTTGAGGTGGCTGATGGGTATGCTTACAATTCGCTTATCCCACAAGGGCTCGCTACGATTGCCACACCGGCAATGCTTGGGAAGATCAAAGCAGAACAAAGAAGTTTCGAGAAGAAGCACGAGAAGGCTCGAGAAGATGCTCTAGCACTTCTGAAATCACTTGATGGAGAGACTGTAGAGATTAAGCAAGCTGTTACTGAGAAAGGTTCACTTTTCTCAGCGGTCCATGTAGATCAGGTACTTAAAGCGGTAAAAGAAAAAACAACTCTTGATCTAGACAAGAACCTCGTTCAAGACTTTGTTGATTTGAAAGAAGCTGGAGTTCATGAGGTTAATCTCAAATTCGAGAAGCTCACCTCACAGTTTTTTGTGAATATTCACCAATAGAAGAGGTTAAGAAAAAAAAGTTTAAAATAAGAAAACCTCCAGTAATTATTACTGGAGGTTTTCTTGTACAGAATCACTCCTTCTCTACTTTTTCTTTCTCCAGAGGTGAAGAACTACTGGGATCCAGATTGTAATAAGGAGTGTTACAAGAATGAAGCGTATCCAGAAGAGCGATTTGGAATTGTCGGAAGAATCACTCTGTTCGATGATTGAAACTGAGTTGCTGCATGGAAAAGTGTACAGATATCCCTGGTCTGTACGAACTGATATGCTCGCACTGTATTCTCCAGGAGTATCGTAGGATACTTTTTGGGTATCACCTGTTCTGTTTTTAATTGTCTCTCCGCTCCAAATGAGTGACTGATGAGGAACTGATTTATTCATGTGTGCTTTCCATGTGACGAGGCTTCCTGAACGAGTTTCAGTGAGGTTAGCTGAGCAATATCCTTCTAGGTTCTCTCCTGGACTCAGAGAGAAAGTCGAGGATTCCCGAGTTGTTGGTTCTTGTCCCCGAGGAGGATTGTCCATAACGGTGACTGATCCACAATAGATTGTCCGGGATTCGTCGAGGGTACTCACTTCAACGTCAGCCAAGTAAGAGCCTGCTTGTGGATAACATGCATCGAACCTTTCGTTTGTCTGAGGATCAACTGCTTGGTGCCCAGACCAATTGATCGCATAGATATCGTTCGAAGAAGTTATATCAACTGACCACGTAACACATGATCCTGGTGTTACAAAAGAATCAGACGGTGAACATTGAAGTGAGAGTGGGGGAGGAGTGACTCGAACTGAACCACAAGCAATGGTTTCTACGCTGTTGTCGTAGCGGGTTATGGCGAGGTTACCTGCATAGAGTCCAGGACGTGCGTAACTTGTGCTCACTTCGCGCTCGGTCGCCCCAGAGAGGGTCTCTCCACTCCACCTTGCGACGACATACGCCCCACTTATCTTATAGCTCCAAACAATTCCCTGATCAGTCTCGATCGAATCTTTCTGTGCTCTACAGGTTGAGAGCGAGTATGCTGGAGAGGTCTCTTCTTGGGGAAAATCAAAGATCGGCGGAGAAGGTGGCTGGACAGGATTTGTTTCTTGGTAAGCCTGTTGTTTGTATGTTTGATCCTGAAGTGACGGAGGTGTTGAGAATTGATTCTGGTTTCGTTCTGATGATCGCTGTCCTTCAAGATTATTTTGCGCTAACCCTGTAGGGGGAAGGGAAAAAAGAAGGCTGAAACCAAAAACTAATAATAGATAAGAATGAGACTTTTTCATAGTTACTCGAGTATACCAAAAAACACCCCATACTAGGAGGTGTTTCTTGTTTAAAACTTGTGTTCTGAAGAGAGAGTATTATGCAGGAAGAACGTCAACTGCTTTCTTTCGAAGAACTTTTCCGTCAAAACGTGTTTTTCGGATGTCCTTGAACTTAACGACTCCGTTTGCAAGTGCAAAAAGAGTATGGTCTTTTCCAACACCAACGTTTGCTCCAGCAACAATCTTCGTTCCTCGTTGTCGAACAATGATTGAACCTACTTTAGCTTTTTGGCCATCGTAGAGCTTGGTTCCCAAATATTGTGGGTTTGAGTCTGTAAGGTTTTTTGCCGAACCTCCGGCTTTAACTTTTGACATAAAATTGTTATTAAAATTTCAGTTATTCCTGTAATACTATAATGTCTCGAAAGTATACGCAATTATGGCAAAAAAGCAAGAAGAAACAATTAAAGTGCTGAGTATAATCGGAAGTATTGTCTGTTACGGACTCAGCTCTTTCATCCTAGGTGGACTCGACCAGAGAGCAGATTTTACAGGGACACTCATTGAAGTCAAAGATCAACCCTCTATCATCGTCTATGAAAAGAGGAGAGGAGAGGATGGTATGATCGTTGCTTCTAAAAGCGGCAAAAAGTACTATTTCCCTTGGTGTTCTGGGATAAATCGCATAAAGGAAGAAAACAAAATCTTCTTTACGGATGAGGTTGCAGCGGAAGCCAGAGGATTGACACTGTCTAAAACATGTGACTAAAGCTTGCTTTTTTTAGTATACGTGCTATAGTTAGCGTAACTCGCGTCGAAGTGAGTTTTTTATTTGGGAAATTTTCTCAGATGAAATTCAGAAAGTGTACTCTGTCTCTCCATCATTACAGAGAGATGCGAATACCAATTACTTTTAAATTTTTAGGCTTATCATTGAACTTACACTTGGTGTAGCAATGTTCATTCTGACACTTGGTCAGGAGACGGAATCAAATCAGCCAGCGACAACTGCCCCGGCAGACGTAGCAAAAACCGAAGACGTTTTACCGGTTGATGATGATATTCCCTCCCTCCATCTGGATGAATTAACACAGGATACATCTGCCGAGTTTGACCTTACCGGTCACATGGCATCAATTGAAAAACGAATTAGGAGAGAATTTAAAGACGCGCCTATTATGGCAGAGATTGCGTATTGTGAATCACGATATCGTCAATATTCTGATCAAGGAGTCGTACTTACCGGAATGGTGAACAACTCAGATCTTGGGGTGTTCCAAATCAATACCTATTATCATGGAAATGATGCTGAACGTCTAGGATATGACCTCGACACTGTTGACGGAAATATTGGGTACGGACGACACTTGTATGAAACACAGGGAGTGCAACCATGGGTTCACTCATCTCCATGTTGGAATACAGAGAATAAGTACGTTGTTTACAGATAGACATCCACTTCTTATCTCAAGAAAAACCACACGCATGTGTGGTTTTTCTTTGTATTTTTTTTTCTAACTCTGGTATACTGTCATCATGTTAGAAAAAATCACGACAGAATACGGAGGATACATTGATGGTTTGTTACAAGGAGCTCCTAAGATTATTTTGATTATTATTGGAGGAATTGCCATAGGAATTGTCGGAAAGAAAGCTCTGGAAAAGATTATTCGAAAAGCGATCAAAGGCGAACCGGACCTTGATGTGCTTGCTGAGACTAAGCGAGAGAATACCTTGATTTCAATTCTCGGAGGAACGTTCTCTGTTGTTCTTTGGGTTGTTATTTTACTCTTGGTCCTTTCAGAGCTTTCGTTGAACATCGCACCAATTATCGCGAGTGCCGGAGTTGTGGGGATCGCTGTAGGTTTTGGGGGACAGTATCTGATCCGAGATATTATTACCGGTATTTTCATCTTAATTGAGAATCAGTATCGTGTTGGTGATATCGTAATGATTAACAATCTTGGAGGTTCGGTCGAGGAAGTGACATTAAGGAAAACAACACTACGGAGTCTTGATGGGGATATGCATCATATTCCTCACGGTGAGATCACCATGGTCACGAACAAGTCAGCTCGATTCTCTCAGGTAAATATTGATTTTGGAATTGCGTACGAAAGTAGTATTGATGAAGCTATAGAGGTGATTAACAAAGTTGGGCAGGATCTTCATAGTGACCCTGACTGGAACGGTCTTCTTCTTGAGGCTCCGTACTTCAAACGAGTACAGTCTCTCGGCGACTCTGCGGTAGTTTTGAAGATACTCGCCAAGACTCGTCCCGGAAAACAATTTGATGTTTCTGGTGAAGTCCTGTATAGACTCAAGAAAGCATGTGACTCCGCTGGAATTAGTATTCCATATCCGCAAATGACGATTCACAATCCTGATGTTCCAAAAGGATAGATTTAGAAAAAAATAACCTCAAAAACATCTCAAATGAGGTGTTTTTTAATTGAAAGATTACAAATGAATGAGTGGTGTTCAAGAGAGCCCTTTATAATTTTGATAAACTCTTGAAAAAAAACGATAAATATGTACAATAGATTTACTATGAAACACAAAGTTATTCTTTTCTATAAATACGAACATATTGCTCATCCTGCAGAATATGTTGCGGATACGAAGATCTTTTGTGCCACTCACAACCTTACAGGACGGGTCTTAATTGCTCATGAGGGGATCAACGGAACCATTGAGGGAGATCCAGATGATGTCGAGTCATACATTGATTGGATGCGCAAAGAAGAGCGGCTTAATTTCTTAGACGTGGACTTCAAAGATAGTACCGGAATTGGGGATGCTTTTCCGAAGATGAAGGTAACGCTAAAGAAGGAGATCGTCCATCTTGGTCTCTCCGATGATGTTGATCCTCACAAGCTTACTGGGAATTATATGGAACCGAAAGAGCTCAACGAGCTTATTCATTCTGACGAAGAGCACTATATTATAGACATGCGAAATACTCACGAGTTCGCAGTGGGGCGATTCGTTAACTCAATCGACCCAGGGATGAAACATTTTCGAAATCTCCCTGATGTAATGGATAAGATTAAAGGTCTTAAGGATAAAAAAGTAGTGACTGTTTGTACTGGAGGGATTAGGTGTGAAAAAGCCTCAGGATATCTTAAATCTCAAGGATTCGAGAATGTGTCTCAACTTCAAGGGGGTATGCATCGGTACATTGAGCAGTTCGGAGGGGATGGTTGGGAAGGATCACTGTATGTTTTTGATAAGAGAAAGGTTGTTCCTCCAGAAGTGGGTCATACGGTAGTTGGCAAATGCTCCCTCTGTGGAGCTCCTAATGAAAATTATCGAGACTGTGAGTTGAGTACATGTGGGGGTCACTTTATTGGGTGTGATAATTGCCTTGGGGTAGATGGAGAGCCCTACTGCTCGACTGGGTGTGAGGTAATAGGACTAGAGCAGAAGGTTGCTTAGGCAAAAAAAACCAACCCAACATCTTTGATGGAGTGGTTTTTGTTTGAATATAATGAACTTACATATCCTTATGTGTTCTGATACGAGAATCCTTCACCCCTTTAAGAACTTCGTCAAGATCATCCGTGATAACAAAGAGGTCCTGGTCTCCTTCAGAGATTAGTCCTTGCTCAAGAAGAGATTTTAAAATAAAATCTCCAAGCGGTTTCCAATAGTCACCTTGGACAAGGAACACTGGTACATGAGGAATTTTTTTGGTTTGGATGAGAGTAAGAACTTCAAAGAGTTCATCCAGAGTTCCGAATCCTCCTGGGTAATAGATATATGCTTCCGAAGCAAACGTCATACAGACTTTACGAACAAAGAAGTAGTGGAAAAGAAACTCATCTGTAACATAGGGGTTTGTTGATTGTTCGTGGGGAAGTTGAATCGTCATCCCTAGTGATGTTCCTCCAGATTCGAATGCTCCACGATTCCCTGCTTCCATGATTCCTGGACCTCCTCCTGTGATTACAGTGTATCCGAGTTCTTGAACGAGTCTTCCTCCGAGAGCTCGTGCATGGATGTAGTCTGGATGATCTTCCTTTGTTCGAGCAGATCCAAATATAGTAACTGATTTTTCATGTTCCTTAATAAACTCAAATCCTCCAGTAAATTCGTCACTTATTTTCCCTGTTCTTTGGCATGTTTCATCACAAATATTTTGTATCGTTTTCGTTCCTCGCTTATTTTCGTTGTAGTCAGTAGTCATGTTTGGTATTTTAGCATATTCATACGTGAGTGAAAAAGCGAAAAGGTCTTGCGAATATTCATTGTCCTTGGTATAGTTTAAAAATGAGGAGTTCTGCTTCTCTAAGGCCTGTCTGGATGCTCCGAAACTTTTTCGTAAGCAATCCAAATCCAGACAGGCCTTTCTTTTATGCAAAAACCTCTATATTGTATACATCCACCCTCATCAATACTCTATGAAAAAACCAATCATTTTTACTCAAAGAAAAAAACTTAAAGGAACACTTGGTCGAACGGGAGTTCTTTCGACGCCTCATGGTGATATTTTGACCCCTGCATATGTAACTGTCGGAACGAAGGCTACGGTTAAGGCTATTACTCCCGAGCAACTTCTTTCGACAGGTGCTCAGGTAGCTCTGGCCAACACATATCATTTATACTTGCAACCAGGAGATACTACAGTCGCAAAAGCTGGAGGGCTCAACAAGTTTATGAATTGGCATGGACCAACCATGACTGATTCTGGAGGGTTTCAAGTTTTCTCTCTAGGAGCTGCGTTTGGTAAAGATATTACGAAGTTTGCAAAAGGCGACATGCCAATGATGTTGCAAGAAGAAGCTGAGTCTCTGAGAGATGGACGTAAGGGGATATCAGAACATTTCAAACCCGCAAAAATTGATGAGGATGGAGTTGAATTTCGTTCACATATTGATGGCTCACGACACTATTTTACTCCGACGAGGTCGATGCAGATTCAGCATAATCTTGGAGCAGACATTATGTTTGCTTTTGATGAATGCACTTCTCCGACTGAGAGTAAGCACTACCAGGAGCGAGCACTGAGGCGAACTCACCGTTGGGCTAAAGAATGCCTTGCCTATCATCAATCAACACCGAACGCAGAAAATCAGGGACTTTTCGGTGTTGTTCAGGGTGCTCGATACGAAGATCTGAGGAAGGAAAGTGCACAGTTCTTCGCGGATATGGATTTTGATGGATACGGAATTGGCGGATCTTTCGCAAAAGAAGATATGGGAGATGCCGTTCGCTGGATTAACGAAATCCTCCCTGAGGATAAACCTCGGCATCTCCTCGGAATTGGTGAGCCAGAAGATCTTTTCATGGCTGTTGAGAATGGATGTGACACTTTTGATTGTGTTGCTGCAAGTCGGATCGCTCGGACGGGAGGGGTTTACACGGAAGAAGGTAAGCTTAATCTTATGAATACTAAGTTTCAGCAAGATTTCACACCTGTTGATCGAGACTGTGATTGTTATACCTGTAAGAATTATACAAAAGCTTATCTAGCGCACCTGTTTCGAGCCCAAGAAATGTTAGGTGGAACGCTCGCGACGATACATAATTTGAGGTTTATTGTAAGGCTTGTCGATGGGATGCGAGCGTCAATCGAAGACGAAACATTCGAAGAATATAAAGAGGGTTTTCTGAAAAAATATAAAACTAAATCCTAGATTACCTTGTTTTTTCTGTAGTGTGTGGTAAATATATTAAAATCATGTACATCGTTGTTATTGTAAAAGATCCATTCGACGTGTTCCATCGAATGTTCCATAGATTCTCTCGAGCCCCTAGAAGCTATTCTAAGTCTAGGAAATAAAACGCGCGAATCACCCACTCATCTCTATTTCTTTAAGATTTGAGCCAAAGCCTCCTTGCTCGTAAGGTGGTTTTTTTGTTGTATTTCTTGGTTAAGGTGATATCTTATCTTTGAAACAACCAACTCTCAATAATGCTTAATACCAAAAGAATCTTTCCAGAAAACCCGAAGAAAAAATTGTCCTTATTTCGTCTTGTCTTTCTTCTTGCTCCTTTCATCTTTCTTTTTATAATATATAACCCTGCAACGAAAGATCCTGACTATGTGATGTCTTTTCTTGAGCTCACTGCTTGGCTCGCAAGTATCGTGGTCCTCATGATCACTCTGGGGGGTTTCCTCATTACAGCTATTCTTAAGACGTGGATCTTTTTTGCTGAAAAAGATAAAAAATAGCCCAGAATAAAAAAGAGGACGATCAAAAGCCACTTGAATAGGTGGCTTTTTCTTTATAAAAAATCCAAATACGCTATACTGTCACTATGTTATTTAATCTCCAGTCAGAATATTCGCCACAGGGTGACCAACCAAGTGCAATCAAGGATTTGATTAAGGGTATTCGGTCTGGCAAGAATAAGCAAACACTCCTTGGGGCAACAGGAACAGGGAAGACTTTCACTGTGGCTAATGTGATTCAGGAGATTCAGAAGCCAACTCTTATCTTGGCTCACAACAAGACTCTTGCTGCACAACTTGCAAATGAATTCAAAGAGCTTTTTCCAGACAATGCTGTGCACTATTTTGTTTCTTACTATGATTACTATCAGCCAGAAGCCTATGTTCCTTCTTCGGACACTTTCATTGAGAAGGAGGCTCAAATCAACGAAGAAATTGATCGGCTTCGGCATGCCTCAACTCAAGCACTCCTCACACGTGATGATGTAATTATTGTTGCGTCCGTCTCTTGTATCTATGGTCTTGGTTCCCCTGTTGAATATAAAAAGTATCACCTTAATATTTCTCAAGGAGATGAGATGTCGCGTAGGAGTCTGACCGAACAGCTCGTAGGAATTTATTATTCTCGTACAAATGCTGATTTGACTCCTGGAACATTCCGAGCTATTGGAAATAATATTGAAGTGATGCCTGTTCATGACAAAGACATTATTCGTTTTGAGCTTCAAGGAAATGTAGTATCAAAGATTATTCTGCTTGATGGTGTTTCGCGGTCATATATTGAAGAAAGCGTTCCCAATATCTTTATTTTTCCAGCCAAGCACTTTGTCGCAGACAAGGAGGTTATCGAGCGTGCTGTGAAAGATATTGCTGCAGAAGCTAAGCTTCAGCTTAAAAAGTTTGAAAAAGAAGGGAAGGTTCTCGAATTTGAAAGGCTTAAGCGTCGGACACAATACGACCTGGCTTTAATACGTGAAGTTGGATACTGTAATGGAATTGAGAACTATTCGGCAGTCTTTGATGGTCGAAAACCAGGAGAAGCTCCGGATACTCTTCTTTCATACTTCCCCCACAAAGAAGATGGTTCGGCTGACTTCCTAACAATTATCGATGAGTCTCATGTGACGGTTCCTCAGGTTGGAGCGATGTATAACGGTGATCGGGCTCGTAAGACGACTCTTGTTGAACACGGGTTTCGTCTCCCAAGTGCTCTTGATAACCGACCTCTCAGATTCGATGAATTCGATGATCGTATCGATAATGTGATTTATGTTTCGGCAACTCCTGGGAAATACGAAAAAGAACATGCTCCTGATCCTGCCCAACAGATAATTCGACCTACAGGTCTTATTGATCCTTTGCTTGATGTAAAGCCGGTAACACCGAACAAAAAATACGGAGGACAGGTGCAGGATTTTATAAAAGAAGCAGAGAAAGATATTAAAAAAGGTGGACGTATTCTTGCAACGACTTTGACAAAAAGAATGGCGGAAGATCTTACTGAGTACCTCACAGATAAGAAGATCAAGACCGCGTACATTCATAGTGATGTGAAAACAATGGAGCGAATCGAGATCATCAGGGATTTCCGAAAAGGGATTTATGATGTTCTTGTCGGGGTGAACCTTCTACGTGAAGGTCTTGATATGCCAGAGGTAACGTTGATCGGCATTCTTGATGCCGACAAGGAAGGATTCTTGCGATCGGATACAGCTCTGATTCAGACGATCGGTCGTGCTGCTCGTAATGAGAATGGTCGCGTAATTCTCTATGCGGATCGTATTACTGGCTCGATGGAGAGAGCTATTGGAGAAACGCAACGGCGTCGAGATATTCAGATTGCCTACAACAAAAAGCACGGAATCACACCAAAAACTATTATCAAAAATATTCATGATATTGCAGAACATATTAAGTCTGATCACCAGAAGGCGGTGAGTAGTATTCTTGAAGTGGATAAGGCTCTCTTCCAGGATAACCCAAAGAAACTCATCAAAGAGAAGGAGGCACGTATGAATGCGGCTGCAAAAGAGCTCGACTATGAGACTGCTGCAATCTTAAGGGATGAGCTCGCTGTTTTGTATAAGACGTACGAAGAGCTAGTAAAGGGAAAAGAAAAAGCTAAAACTACTCAGAGAAAGAGGTCTGAAACTCGTCAAGAGAAACGTCTCAAAAAAGAAGGAACTCAAGTGGTTGGAAAGAAGGTTAAGGATGAGACCGTAGAGGGATTCGAGAACGTCTAGGTTTCCTTCTCAAATTGAGCGGTAATCCAAAAAAAAGTGTTTGGTTTCTCCACTGTTAGATTTGTTTGACATCTTGATTTGTGTGGGTATAGTAGGCGGGAAAGGCATCGTATGCCTATTGGTATTTATGAAAGAATATAGAATTGCAATGTTATTTCTAGGCCGCTCGTTGAGCGGTAAGGATTCTCGGCTGGATGGTCTCCATCTTGCCAACAATGGCTGGACTCACAAGTTTGGCACTGGTCAATATATCAGGGATAATATTGGGTCGGGAATCAACACTGAGATTGGTCTCTCAGCCGCGCCTAAGCATGATAATGGAGAGCTGGTGGATGACTCTATTATCGAGGCAATCTGGAACCAAGGTATTGGTGAGTTGGTATCTAGGAGCTCACCTCCTTTATTATTGAGCGGATGTGTTCGTAATAAAAAACAGGCTGAAGCTTTCCCTAAGTTTCTCGAGGAGAAGAAATACTTACTCTCTCTTGTATGTATCGAAACCTCAGAGGATGAATGTCTTCGACGTATCGACGATGAAGTAAGAAGTGATTCTGATCGTAAGGTACGCAAGGATACTGCCTTCCTGCGTAACAAGGTAAAATCTGACGGTCCCGGGTTCACCGATAGCTGGAACTTTTTCACAGGAGAAGGTTCTGAGGCACTTATCGAACCTCCCTTGGTCTTAAAGGGTATGAACCTTAATGAAGATATGGAGGTTCTCTTCCCTTGGGCTGAGAGTCTGCTTCTGCCATCTATGACTCAAACTTCTCGTAAAAAGTAGTTATTTGATCCACTCCCCCACACCCTTCAACTCCATCTCCACCACAAATCGTGGGGAGGTCGGAGTTGAGGAGGTGTTTTTTATTGTCTGATTTCGTTGAGACAGGGAGTAAAGAGTGCTATACTTGCACCATTTCTCGCCTCTTGCGTCATTATCATTGCGCATATTTCATATGAAGCCCCGAGAACTTTTATTAAACATCACTTTTACTATCGCTATGTCTGCATCAAAAAAAACGTCAAAATCATCAGAATTCGGAAGCCCGAGACTTCGTCCACTCAACAAGAACGAGAAGGAAGTGATCACTGTGAAAGGGGCACGGACTCACAATCTCAAGAATGTGACTATCGAGATTCCGCGGAATAAGATGATTGCTTTTACGGGGCTTTCTGGTTCAGGAAAGTCATCTTTGGCATTCGATACGATCTTTGCAGAAGGGCAACGGCGATATGTTGAGTCTCTCTCGGCATATGCAAGGCAATTCATTCGGCAATTTCAGAAGCCAGATGTGGATGAAATCTCAGGGCTTTCTCCCGCAATTGCAATTGACCAGAAGTCACGGTCCAATAATCCTCGTTCAACCGTAGCAACGATTACTGAGATGTATGATTACCTTAGGGTGCTCTTCGCTCGTGTGGGTCGGCCACATTGTCCAGAATGTAATCGAGAGATCAAGAAGATCACACAAGATGAAATGATTACTCAGGTGATCAAAAAAGTTGAAGGAATTGATCTTAAGAAGAGTACTAAGAAGGTTATGGGAGTTTACGTGAATAATGCAACAGTAAAGATCTTTGCGCCGATGGTTGTTGGGCGAAAAGGGGAATACTATCAGATGCTCTATGATTGGCTGACTGAAGGATACGAAGAGGTAATGATTGATGGAGTGCTTCATAAGCTTCGAGAAAAGATCGAATTAGACAAGAACAAAAAGCATGATATCGATCTGCTTGTTGATGAGCTCTACGTTTCGGAAATTAGAGATAAAGAAGAGGGATATCGAGAACGTCTTTCGGAAGCCCTAGAGAAGTCCCTCGAAAAAACTGATGGAATGGTGAGAATCGTCAGTCCAGAAGAAACTTTTCTCATGTCATCAAATTTCATGTGTCCTTATGACGGATTCTCTTTTCCTGAGATAGAGCCACGATTGTTTTCTTTTAACTCACCTTATGGGGCTTGTGAGTCATGTAATGGTCTTGGGACAAAGCATTTGTACGACGACACTCCTTGTGAAGATTGTAACGGAGCTCGACTTCGGATGGAGGCACTCCACGTATGTCTCGGAGCTGAGGAGCAGAAGAAAAATGTCTACGAGCTTACTGAAATGTCAGTGGAGGAGGCAATCGAGTTTTTTATTGAACTTGAACTTACTGAAAATGAATTCGAGATTGCAAAAGTAGTAAGAAAAGAAATCGAAGATCGTCTTCTCTTTTTGAGTAATGTTGGGCTCGAATACCTCCAACTCAATCGTCGAGCACATACACTTTCGGGTGGAGAAGCGCAACGGATTAGACTTGCATCGCAGCTTGGTTCGGGGCTTGTTGGAGCACTCTATGTCCTCGATGAACCAACGATCGGTCTCCACTCACGAGATAATGAACGTCTCATCAAAACGCTTCTCGATTTGAGAGATCTTGGGAATACAATTCTTGTCGTCGAACATGACGAAGAAACTATTTTTGCATCTGACTATATCGTAGATATAGGTCCAGGAGCCGGTGTTCATGGAGGAGAAGTTGTTGTCTCTGGTTACCTCAAACCACTCATCGAAGCAAAGAATAATCCTTGTGACTCAATAACAATTGACTATCTTCGAGGTGAAAAGATGATTCCACTTCCCGTTCAACGAAGACAGCCAGATGGGAAGGTAAAGATTACGGGTGGAAATGTTTTTAATATAAAAAACATGAACGTTGATATTCCTCTTGGAGTATTGACTGTGGTTACAGGAGTTTCTGGTTCGGGTAAATCTTCTTTGGTGTATGAAATTCTCCACAAGAATCTGCAGAACAAGTTTGATCGTCGGTATCGCTCGGACGAACTTGTGAACTGCGGGACATTCGAACTTGAAGGAGAAATTTCTCGAACGATCTTGATTGATCAATCTGCTATTGGGCGAACTCCTCGATCGAACCCTGCAACATATACGGGAGCGTTTACTCACATTCGAGACCTGTTCGCAGAAACCGAGGAGGCAAAATTCCGTGGATGGAAGCCTGGACGGTTTTCTTTTAATGTGAAGGGAGGGCGGTGTGAGAATTGTGCTGGAAATGGACAAATTGCAGTCGAGATGCATTTCCTTCCAACCGTGTATGTTCCGTGTGATGTTTGTAACGGGAAACGATTTATGAAAGAAACGATGGAGGTGACGTATAAGGGGAAGAATATTTATGAAGTCCTTAAGATGACTGCTGAGGTAGCGTGGGACTTTTTCCAGGACATTCCTGCTATTGCAGACAGGCTTAAAACACTGAATGAAGTAGGACTTGGGTATCTCGAACTTGGACAGTCAGCAACGACTCTTTCTGGTGGAGAAGCGCAACGCGTGAAGATTTCATCAGAGCTCTACCGTGCACATCTACAGAGGACGTTGTATATTCTAGATGAGCCAACGATAGGTCTTCACTACGAAGATACTCGGAAGTTGATTGAGATTCTTCAGAAACTCGTCGATACAGGGAACTCAGTCCTCGTAATTGAGCACAGTATGGACCTTATTAAGTGTGCTGATCATGTTATTGATATTGGACCGGAGGGAGGAAGCGGTGGAGGGTTCATTGTTGCAAAAGGAACGCCGGAGCATGTGGCAGGAATCGAAAAGTCGCACACAGGAAACTTCCTGAAGAAGTATGTAAAGACTAAGAAAGAGAAGACAACAAGTAAAAAGTAGATATATGAAAAAGTCAGACGTCGATTTCAAGAAACTTCCCGACAAGCCAGGGGTTTACTTCTTCAAGCAGGGGGAGGATATTTTGTATATTGGAAAAGCGACGTCGTTGCGAGATAGAACGCGAAGTTATTTTGCGAGGGATCTTATCAAGACTCGTGGTGTGAGAATTATCGACATGGTTGCGCTTTCAGACTCGATTGAAGTCAAAGAGACTGATTCCGTTCTAGAAGCACTCTTACTCGAGTCAACCCTCATTAAGAGACACCAGCCTAAGTACAATATCAAGGAGAAGGATAATAAAAGCTTTAACTACGTGGTGATTACTAAGGAGGATTGGCCCAGAGTCTTCGTAATACGGAAGAGGGAAGCGGACTTTAAGAAGGGTGAATACTCCAGGATGTATGGACCTTTTGTCTCCCGAAAGCAGATCGAAGAGGCACTCAAGATCATCAGAAAGATTTTCCCTTTCAGACGAGAGAAGACTACGCACGAGAGGTTCTATCAACAATTAGATCTTCTCCCTGAACAAGGAACTTCAGAAGCTCACGAGCGGTATAAGAAATCTCTCAGGCACATTCAGCTCTTCTTCGTTGGGAAGAAGAAAGTCATCACAATCGAGCTCGAGCGAGAGATGAGACGACTCGCGAAGGAGCTCAAATTTGAAGATGCTCAGATAGTCAAGCGGAAAATCTTCGCTCTTAATCATATCCGGGATGTCTCGCTCCTGACATACGAAGAAACGGTCGAGGAAGAAGCTACAAAAGAGTTTCGGATCGAGGCATACGATATCGCCCATCTTTCAGGGACCAATACAGTCGGAGTTATGACGGTTGTTGAGTCTGGGGAGGTGGTGAAAAGTGAATATAAAAAGTTCAAGATTAGAACGAAGACTGGAGGAGATGACCTTAGGGCAACCCGAGAGGTCCTCACAAGGAGGCTCAAGCACTTAGAATGGCGGAAGCCTGATATGTTTGTGGTTGATGGTGGTGAGACACAGAGGAGCGTTTTTGTAGATTGCCTCGCACAGTCACCACTCAAGCATGTCCCCATAGTTAATGTTGTGAAGGATAGTAACCATAAGGCCTCGAAGTTCCTCGGTGATCCGAAGCTCATCAATCGATACAAAAGAGAGATTCTCCTCGCGAACAGTGAAGCTCACCGATTCGCGATAGCATATCATGTTGGACTGCGAGGAAAGATCGTGTAAGTTTTCCACCAAACCATTCCTCAAATCTACGTTATACTTACTGTATGAAAAAACGTATCGCTATCGTTCGTGGAGGACAACAGAAAAGTTTCAAAAAATCTCTCGAGTCAGGAGAGATTGCCCTTAAGCACCTCGGAGAAGATTATGAAGTGGTTGATCTTATTGTAGATCAAGAAGGGAAGTGGCACAGAGATGGAAAAGAGATTGCTCCGAGCAAGGCTCTTGTAGGAATTGATCTTGTTTTCAATGCGCTCCATGGTCATAGCGAGGATACCGTTGATGTTCAGCGTCATCTCAAGCAGTGGTATGTTCCCTATACGAGTGCAGAGCCTACTGGTTCGGCACTTGCATACCATAAGTTCCACGCCAAGAAGATTTTTAATGATCTCCATATTCCATCACCTCATTCATGGCGAATCGATCTTTCGGCTGGGACTATTGATGAGATCACGGAGAGTCTTTTTGATGAAGTAAAAATCCCCGCAGTAATCAAACCTTGTCAGGGACATGACTGGGAGCATGTGTATAGTGCAAGGACGAAGGATGAATTCCGAGCAGCTCTTGAGCAAATTCAGGAATTCACTCAGGATATTTTGATCGAAGAGTACATTGAAGGTCAAGAGGTTCATATAACGGTGATCGAGAACTTCCGTGATGAACCTTTCTATACGCCACTCTGTGTGGAATCTCGAGTTGGAGATGATGGGACACTTGCTTGTCTCCCGGCGACAACAATCTTGAAGGGTGACTATAATAAGCTCAGAGAGTTTGCGATCGAAGCCCACAAAATGCTCCACATGAAGCACTACTCGGTAAGCGATTTTATTATTCACCCAACACGAGGAATTTTTATCCTTGAAACCAATCATCTCCCAAGTCTTGAAGATGGTGGTATTGTTGCTGCAGGTTTGGCGACGGTGGGGGCTGGGATGAGAGAGTTCTTGCGACACGTAGTCGAAGAGGCCGCGAAATAGCTGAAATTGAGTGATTTCTTTGTTGCTACGTAATAAAGTTTTCCTCACGCTACAATAAGTAGCGCTCACAAAGCTTTTTACTAAGTTCCTCGAACTCATCTCATTTCAGCTGTTTCGGTATTTATGCTTATTCTTATTTTTCTATGTTGGTAGACGGGAGGTCATCAACGTTGCAAAATTTTCACAATAAAGTATACTTTCTTCATCCCAAATATGGGCTCGTAGCTCAGTTGGCTAGAGCGCCTCACTTGCACTGAGGAGGTCGCAGGTTCGATTCCTGTCGAGTCCACATCAAGAAATAGTCTCGAGTACGTGAGTATTCGAGACTATTTTTTAAAGAGCTTCGGAGAGGATCAAGAAGAGAGAAGGGTATCGCGCCGGGTCGCAGATGAGGACAATACAGACCGGCGGGGAAGCGGATTCTTATGAACGTAGTGAATTAGAGTTGGCTCGAGCCTGCCCATCCACAGAATTGTGTAACAGCTTTACCACTCCATAAAAAAAAACCACAGCATTTTTGGTGCTGTGAGCGGGAATATTTCTCGGTGGGCTACTCAATACCCTCGTCCTCAGCGACGATGAAAGCGGAAAGATCTACTTCGGTGACCTCAATTCCTGCCCGGAGACAATCCTTGAAGTGGGTGTTGGCGGAGACACTCTGCAGCCTGAGTGACTTATTGAAGTTCACATTTGCTGATTTTATAGCGCGCCTTACTAAGGGTGGGCGGTGACTGTACTCTTTCGCCTTCCCAATCTCCTTGTCCCGATCCTCGATCAACGTGGTGACACTTTCTTGGGCCTTCGCGACGGCGATTTTATGTAGTTCAAAGATTACCTGAGCACTTTCATTCTCCATGAGGGTTTGATTCTGTTGGTCTGTCATAATATGGTTCAAAAAATAAAATACCATATTTAATAATTAAAATCAAGCTCTTTGACTCAATCCTCTTCTCCACCATACCACCACACACCACTAACACCTTTTCAACATAGCAACTCAGCTCATCATTGCTATAATGACGGCGTCTAAAGATTATTCTATATAATTTTAGGCTTTGCCTTATGAAAGAAACAAAAGAACAAATCCTTCAGAAACTCGAAGTTGAGCATACAAAAAAAGTCAATTCACTCTTTCTGATGTGTCTTGAGATTTTGTTTATCTTCGGGATACCAGCCTTCGGGGTTCTTCTGATTCATAAGCTTGCGGATACAGACACATTGTTGCTCAAGATTGGGCTTCCTGTGGCTTTTTTCTTGTCTTGGACTATCTTTCTGTTGCGATGGAAGAGTCTGAGTAATGAGATTGTTACCTTAGAATCGAATCTAAAAGTAGCCAAACAAAATGCTGAAGAAGAAAAAGCGAAGAATAATTCTCTTATCGATACTGAAAATATCAAAGAAGAATCAAAAGATGATAAACAGGGTGTAACAACAGAAACTACAGATGCTTAATCTTACTCGTGAGATTCCAGATATCTTCCCTGTCATCCTTTTCGAGAATGGGCTTTTTGCAATTGCTACGTCAACTCTGACTCTTGTGGTGATTAGCATCGCTGCAGTAGTGATGAGCATTATTCTTGCCAAAAAGTTCTCAGTTGTCCCAACCAAGTTTCAGGTTGCCCTGGAAATAATTTACGATATGATCGTTGATCTTGTCTCTAATATCACGGGGGATGCGAGACGATCAAAAGAAATTTTTCCGTTGATCGCAACAATCTTCCTCTTTCTGATTGTGTCTAATCTCATTACACTGATTCCTGGATTTGCGGAGATTACTGTCGCGGGAGATCCACTCTTTGCTCATCCGACAGCAGACATCAACACAACGATGGGACTTGCTCTCGCGCTCGTTATCTTCATCAACATAATGAGTGTTAAGGAGTGGGGAATCCTCAGTTATCTAGGAAGATTCTTTCAGTTCAAACAGGTATATCAAGGGTTCAGAAAAAGCTTCGGAGACGGAATGACCGCCATGATTGAGTTCTTTGTTGGAATTCTCGATATTATTGGTGAAGTGGCTAAGGTTATTTCATTGGCTCTTCGTCTTTTCGGTAATATGTATGCAGGAAATGTACTCATGATTGTACTCTTTGGGTTTGTAGCGTACCTCATCCCAGCTCTTTGGCTTACGATGAATCTCTTTGTTGGAATACTGCAAGCAATGGTCTTTGCGGCTTTGACCGCGTCGTACTATATGCTTGCAGTAAAGCCATCTGAGAGTGAAGTACCATCAGAATAAATATCAGCTGATGCTCAGAAGGATTTTACTATATAAACAATACTCTTATGGACATGGATATAGAATCAGCACGATTAATTGCAAAAGGACTGGCAACAATGTCAATGTTCGGATCAGCGATTGGAGAAGGATATCTTATCGGTAAAGCACTTGAAGCAATGGGACGAAATCCTGAAGTTTCTGGAACACTCTTTACTCGAATGCTTATCGGAGTCGCTCTCGCAGAATCAACAGCGATTTACGCTCTCGTAGCATTCTTCTTAATCTAATAATTTAGACTCTTTTCATTATGGAAGAAATTTTATCAAAAATTGGATTTGACTATCGAGTCGCACTTGCGAACTTGATTAACTTTTTGATTGTTCTCTGGATCTTACAAAAGTTTGCTTTTCCCAAGATTCAGGAGGTTCTCAGTGAGCGGCAGGCAAAAATCCGTAAGGGTCTGCGTGATGCTGAGGAAGCAAAGCAGGCAAAAATTGATGCAGAAAAGTCTGCAGAATCAACCCGTGATTCAGCACACACTGAGGCTCGAGTTATTGTGGCTGGTGGTCAATCTGAAGCAAAGAAGATAATCGACCAAGCTCAAATTACAGGACAGGCAGAGAAGGATGCCCTCGTTGCAAGTAGTCAGAAGGTGATCAATACCGAAATACTTAAAGCTGAGAGTGATCTTAAGATAGCTGGACAGGTGCTTGTCGAAAAAGCCCTGAGAAAAGTATTTCAGAATGATGTCACAGAAGAGCAGCACCAAGCGTACGCAAACAAAGTAGCAACTTACCTCAATGACTAAACTTCAAGATATCGCAAAAGCATATCTCCAGAGTCTCAAAGACAATCCTGGAAAGCAGGTGGAGCTTCAAAATGCTCTTATGTCATTCCTGAAAAGTCACAAGATGGAGAAGCAAGCTCCTGGTCTATTGAAGGCTGTTCGAGCGCAACTTAAGCAGGGCGAATATATAGAAAAGTTCGAGCTTCATACGAGTCGCACTCCAGATCAGGCTCTTCTTGAGAAAGTTTCTGAAAAATTTGATGTGCCTATAGGTGATATCGTCGTTGTGGTTGATCCCGACATAATTGCGGGAATCAAAGTCTACTACAAAGGAAATGTCTTCGATGGAAGTTTGAAGAATCAATTATCAGCAAAGTAAAAGAGAAGTATATATGAACACAAACCAAATTCTCGAAGAACTAGAAGCAAAAATCAAAGGAATCAGTCCTGAAAATATCTCCCAAGAAGAAGTTGGGTATATTATCTCGGTTTCTGATGGTGTGGCGAAAGTCTCTGGTCTTTTGAGTTGTATGATGTCAGAAATGCTCGACTTTGGAGATGGTCAAAAAGGTCTCGCTCTCAATCTTGAAGATGATGTTGTCGGAGCAATTATTCTGGGAGATGAATCAAAGCTCTCTGAAGGACAAGAGGTTCGCCGAACGAAGCAGATTCTTTCAATCTCAGTAGGAGATGACGTGGTTGGTCGTGTTGTTGATCCAATGCTCAAAGTTCTTGATGGGGGAGCACCTCTCTCAAGCGGTACTGATATGCCACTTGAACGCATCGCCCCAGGAGTTATGGAGCGACAGTCTGTTAATACTCCAATGCACACAGGAATCAAAGCTGTTGATACGCTCACTCCAATTGGACGAGGGCAGCGACAATTGATTATTGGTGATCGAAGTACTGGTAAGTCAACAATCGCAACTGATGCTATCCTTAATCAAAAGGGTCAGAATATGAAATGTATTTATGTAGCGATTGGGCAGAAGAATGCAAAGGTGATGAGAACGACAGAACTTTTCAAAAATGCAGGAGCACTCGACTACACAACGGTTCTTCATGCAGGAGCGTCTGACAATCCTGCGCTTCTTTATCTTGCTCCTTATGCAGGAATGGCAATTGCCGAATACTTTATGCATAAAGGAGAGGATGTTTTGATTGTGATTGATGATCTTTCAAAACACGCAAATGCGTATCGCGAAATTTCACTTCTTTTGAGACGACCACCAGGACGAGAGGCATACCCTGGAGATGTTTTTTACGCTCATTCTCGGCTCCTTGAGCGAGCATGTCGATTGAGCGTCAAGAATGGAGGAGGATCAATTACAGCACTTCCCATTGTAGAAACCCAAGCAGGAGATGTTTCTGCCTATATTCCAACCAACGTAATTTCAATTACTGATGGTCAGGTATTTCTCGAAGCTGCATTGTTTAATAAGGGGATTCGACCAGGAATTAATACAGGACTTTCTGTTTCTCGTGTTGGAGGTTCCGCACAGCGGAAATCAACGAAGAAGAACGCTGGAGGTCTGAAGCTCCAGCTGGCTCAGTATCGAGAACTGGCGAGCTTTAGCCAGTTTGAAGGTGATCTTGATCCAGAGACGAAGAAGCAGCTCGAAAGAGGGAAGCGAGCTACTCAAATTATGGTTCAAGCTCCAAATGCTCCAATCACATCTGAGAAACAAGTCTTCCTTCTCGCAGCACTTGATCTTGGGGCATACGATAGTATTGAAGTTGGTGAGGTTGCTCTTTTTGAAAAAGAAATGTTAACCTACCTTCAGACTGAAGAAAAAGAACTTCAAGAAGGACTAAAGCACGGATGGGATGATGATATGAAGGCTGGAGTAAAACGAGTGGTTGAGACGATTAAAGAAAGAATCAATCATGTCAGCAAATAGTAAACAAGTCAAAAACCGCATCAACTCAGTCAAAAACATTGCAAAGATGACCAAGACAATGGAGATGGTCTCGAGTGCTAAAATGAAAAAAGCTCTCGCCAAAGTTGTCGCTGGTCGCCCGTATGCTGAAGGAGTTCTCAAACTCTTGGTAAAACTAAAGCATCAGCGAGGTCTCAGACATGAGCTTTTCCGAGAACGAAAACAAGGGAAGGAGCTCTACGTAATTATTGGATCGGATCGTGGTCTTTGTGGAGGATACAACAGTCGTATTGAAAGACTTGTTCGAGAGAAGGTTTCTCAAGGTGATGTTGATGTTATAACTCTTGGGAAGAAAATCACTCAAAAGATTCGTCGAACAAAACCTCCTGTAATGACCTTTCAAGATCTTACTTCCGAAACGTCATATCGTGAGATTCAGAATATCGGAAAGCAGATTGAAAATTTATATATTCAAGATAGGATTTATAAAAAAGTCTCCATCGTACATACGCTTTTCACCTCAGCTATGAGCCCAACTGTTATTCTCGCTCCAATCTTGCCGCTCGAACTTGACTCACTTATGGCAGTTCATGATGTTGAAAAGGAAACGTTCCTTGAAAAAGACCCGTCGGTTCCAACACTCGAGCCTCACGAAGAAGTGGTTGTAAATCGATTGGTGCCAGATCTTTTCAGGGGAATTCTCTATCAATTTGTTCTCGAGTCATATGCCTCGGAGCAGGCTCTCAGAATGGCAGCAATGAAACAAGCGACTGATAATGCAAAAGAGCTCGAAGAAGAGCTTTTCTATCAGTACAACCGAGCACGGCAAGCTGCCGTAACTCAAGAGATCACCGAAATCATGAACACTTCAGCAGCACTCAGTTAGTCATCTTACTTTATTCTAAGAACCATCATTATGAAAACAGGAAAAATCACAAAAATAATAGGACCCGTTGTGGACGTCCTCTTCCAAGAAGAACTCCCCGCTATTCTTAATAGTCTCGAAGTAAAAAAAGGTGACGAAACAGTCGTTCTTGAAGTCGCTCAACACATTGGAATGTCAGAAGTACGGTGTATTTCTATGCATGCAACTGATGGGCTTACTCGTGGTCAAGAGGTGGTAGATACAGGAGCACCGATTATGGTTCCTGTAGGAGATGCTGCGCTCGGACGAATGTTTGATGTAACCGGTAAAGTGATTGATCATGGAGAAGAAGTTGTTTCTGAGAAGAAATCGCCAATTCATAAGCCTGCTCCTGAGTTCCATGAACAGGCGACTGATACGGAAGTTCTAGAAACGGGAATTAAGGTAATTGACCTTATGTGCCCGTTCCTTAAAGGTGGAAAGGTTGGGCTCTTTGGTGGAGCTGGAGTGGGGAAGACAGTGATCACCCAGGAATTGATTCATAATGTCGCGAAAAATCATGGAGGATACTCAATGTTTGCAGGAGTGGGAGAACGGACGCGTGAAGGTCTTGATTTATATGAAGAAATGAAAGACTCAGGTGTGCTTGATAGTACGGCCCTCGTCTTTGGACAGATGAACGAACCGCCAGGAGCACGTGCTCGTGTTGCGTTGACTGCACTTACTATGGCTGAGCATTTCCGAGATGATGGGAAAGACCTCCTCCTTTTTGTTGATAACATCTTTCGATTTACACAAGCTGGTTCTGAACTCTCAGCGCTTCTGGGAAGAATGCCGAGTGCTGTAGGGTACCAACCAACGTTGGCTACAGACATGGGGCGACTTCAGGAAAGAATTACTTCTACGAAGAAAGGATCGATTACATCAGTTCAGGCTGTGTATGTTCCTGCAGATGATTTTACAGATCCGGCACCTGCAACAACATTTGCTCATCTCGATTCTGTTGTTTCCCTTGATCGAAAATTGACCGAGATCGGAATTTACCCAGCGGTCAATCCTCTCGAATCAACTTCGACTGTTCTAGATCCTCAAATTGTGGGAGAAGAGCATTACGCTATCGCTCAAGAAGTTCAGAAGCTTCTTTCACGATATAAGGAGCTCCAAGATATTATCGCAATTCTTGGGCTGGATGAACTCTCAGATGAAGATCGTCAAATTGTTGGACGAGCACGACGAGTTCAGAAGTTCCTTTCACAGCCTTTCTATGTCGCTGAACAGTTCACAGGAGATCCTGGACTTCACGTTTCACTTGCAGACACACTTCGGTCATTCCGGGAGATACTTGATGGAAAGCATGACGATCTTCCAGAGCAAGCTTTCTACATGCGAGGGTCTATCGATGACGTTCTTGATGCCCTCGAATCAGGAAAGGTAACTGAGACTGTTTAGTCCCTCGGTATTCACTTAATAAATTCTTATGAAAAAATTCCACGCTACAATCAGTAGTCCACAAAAAGTAATCTTCGACGGTGAGATCAATTCGCTCACGGTTCCTGCTGTGGGTGGTGCAATTCAAATCCTGTCGGATCACATGCCGCTTGTTTCAGTTCTTGAGAAGGGGGAAATCTTCTACACCTCAGAAAAGAAGAATGAAACACTCAAGATTGATCATGGAGTTGTTGAGGTGAAGGGAGATAAGAAGGTAATGGTACTTGTTGTAATTGAAGAGGAGGAGGAATCAGGAGAGAAGTAAGAAAGTCATAGTAACGCTATTTCTGTGTAAAACTACCTACAGTAGATATGCTATAATCTACAACAATGAAACGTAAATGCGTCATGTTTCAAGGAATTTCAGGATGTGGGAAGGGGACCCAAGCGGCCCTTCTCCAGGAATTTCTTGATTCCTCTACTTCGTACTCAACTTTTGTTATGGAAGCCGGCCACGGCTTCCGTTCTTTTTTATCCCATGATTCATACATGGCAGAGGTAGCCTCGGAAGTCACGGAAAATGGGGGATTTCAGCCAACGTTTATGTCTGTTTGGAACTGGACGAATATTCTCATTAATGAAATGAAGAAGGATCAACACATAATCTTCGATGGATCACCAAGGCAAGTGGCTGAGCCAAGTATTGTTGACGATCTTTGGGAGTATCTTGGACATCATGAAACAGTCTATGTTTTTTACATAAAGATCCTAGATGACACTGCGCGAGATCGACTCAGGAGCCGAGCAAGGCATGATAATGATCCTCAGATTATCGAGAATAGGCTGAAGAACTTCAAGGAAGCTTCGAAAAGCATCCTCGCTTATTACACTCAGCACGTTCGTTACACATTTGTGGAGATTGATGGAGAGCAAACGATTGAAGAAATTCACGAAGAAATAAAAAGAATTATTGCATGACCCAAATGACTGACAATTTATTTTCTACGAAGAGAAGGATCTGTATTTTGGGCGGAACTGGGTTTGTGGGTGAAGGAGTTATTCCGAGACTTCTCAGGGATGGTCATGAGATTTTACTTCTTGTTCGGTCAGAATCGGAAGTTCCAGAAAAATGGAAAAATAACGAGAGTATCTCGTGGGTCCTTGGTGATGCAACGAAGCCAGATTCGTATCAGAAAGCCTTTAATGATTTTTGTCCTGATACGTTGATTTATCTGATCGGCCTTGTCCGCGAGTTTCCGAAGAGAGATATTACGTGGGAGAAGCTTCACTATCAGGCTTTTGTCGATGCGGTCACGTTACTCAAGGAGAGTTTAAAAAAAGTTATCTACATGAGTGCTGATGTGGCAAGACCAGAAGGTACTGGATATGAAACAACGAAGTGGCGTGCAGAAGAATTTATCAAACAGAGTAGAATTAACTATACAATTTTTAGACCGACTATCATTATGGCTCCGAGTACTCAGTATCACTTCACTCGAGTTCTGAAAGGCTTAACACGATCGCCACTGATTCCTCTTTTTGGGAGAGGATCGTTTCTTCTTTCTCCTGTATCACGAGATGACGTTGCCGAAGCTTTTGCTCAATCTTTGTTGTTTCAGAAGTACAGTCAGAGAAATTTTGATCTCAAGGGTCGAACTGATTGTACTTACAGGGTACTTCTTGAGAGAATTAGAGATATTTCGGGGCAGAAAGGAATGCTTATTCCGATTCCAATTATATTCTTCAAAATTCTCGGGAGAGTCCTTGGGCGTTTTTCCTGGTTTCCATTTACGTACGATCAAATTACCATGCTTACTCGCGGGATTATTTCAGATGATGAAGAGATCTGGCATCTCATGAATCACAACCCGCTCACTCTTGAAGAGATTTTAGAACAATACAGGGGCTCTAATTCTGTGGAATAACTTCTTGGGATCTGGTGGAGCCTGGTATATACTAAAGGAATGAAAATTACACTTATCTTTGGTCTTGTTCTTTCCTTGCTCACTCTAATCTTCGCTCTCCAGAACACGGAACAAGTGTCACTGACATTCTTTACTATGCAATTCAGTGGTTCGATAGCACTTATTATCGTTGTGACACTTATTGTGGGTGTTGTCTCTGGGTTTCTTTTGCTTCTCCCTAAGATATTTGAAAGTACCGTTATTACAAGAAAACTCAGCAGAGAAAATAAAACATTTCAAGAAGAGAACCAAAACGATCTCTACCAGAATCTTTCTCAAGAAACAACTCAGAAGCAAGAAAAGGATAAAACTACCAAGACTGTTACTCAAGATAATCAATAATTTATGTCTACAGAAAAACAAACCGAAAAACTCATCAAGAAACTTCAGCATCTTGATCAAACTGTCGAAAAACTTAATAAGCAACACTCTGTAAAGAGTCATGTTTTTGCTGGGCTTATTCGTGGAGCTGCAACAATTGTCGGTGCTGTGCTTTTTGTGATTATTGCAGGTTGGCTTCTCAAGATCCTTGGGATAATTCCAGGGACTGAGGAATTATCAAATATTCTGAAAGATTCTTTTTATCAACTACCTGGATAAGACCACATCTGGTATAATGTTTATATGAAAGATTCTCCCCAACAGTCGAAAAAGACACGAGCTCTACAATGTGTTCTTGTCTCTTTTGTTTTGATACTCTTTTTTGGGATTATAGTTTCTGGTAAAAAAGATGAGACAGCTCCTGCTGATGAGGGACAGATAGGTTTTGTCATTCAGGATGGTGATTTTGCAGGAGAAGGTGACGTTATGAAAAAACCGATAAAAAAACAAATACACCATCTCAAGACTCCTGACCAAACAAAAGTGGGGTACATGACGAGTTGGGTTGCAGGAACGGCAAGTATTCGAGAACCGCTCCTAGACTTTTTCGAGACATCTGAATTTAATAGTGTGATTGTTGATATCAAAGACGACACAGGTAAAATTTCATATCGAGGAAAAAATCCTGAAATTGAAGCTCTAGGGTCGTATGAGAATAGAATTTCAGACATTAAAGGACTCATCAAAGACCTCCACAGTCGAGATATGTATGTTATCGGGCGTATTGCTGTCTTCCAAGATCCTCATATGACGAGTATTTGGAAAGATCATGCAGTACAGACTGTTGGTGGAGGGGTTTGGGAAGACAGGAAAGGTCTTTCGTGGATGGATGCCAGCTCACAAAAAGTTTGGGACTACGTGATTGATATTGCAAAGGAATCATACGACCTTGGGTTTGATGAGATTAATTTTGATTATGTCAGATTCCCAACTGACGGTTCGGCTGAGATGGTTTTCCCTTTGAGCGGTGACCGAGAAATGAGCCAAGTGATTGAAGAGTTCTTTGCTTATTTAGAAAAAGAGCTCGACAAGGGTGATTATAAAGACATGGTTCGCTCAGTTGATCTCTTTGGACTTACGACAAGTGCTTCTGATGATTTGGGGATTGGGCAAGTATTGGAGGTTGCCATGAGACATTTTGATTATGTTGCTCCAATGACGTATCCATCGCATTACGGCCCTGGATTCGCTGGATTGCAGAATCCTAACTCTGCGCCTGGAGTTGTTATTGCACGAGCAATGGGGGATGCCCAGAGGAAGCTTTCCAATTATGTTGATTCAGAGACTGAAGAATACTCAGTACAATTTACAAAAGTAATTACAGAAACTGATCTGGAGACTGGAATCACCTCGACACGCAAAGAGATAAGCTCAAGTGATCAAAAAAAAGTTGATGCTAAGAGAAAGGAGCTCGACGGTGTTTATGACTTCCAAAAAGTCCGTCCGTGGCTCCAAGACTTCGACTATGGAGGTGATTATGGATATGCAGAAGTGAGAGCTCAAATCGATGCTGTTTACGCGAGTGGTCTTGATTCATGGATGATGTGGGATCCTTCGAATAAGTACACGAAAGAGGCCTATAAAAAATAAGAGCATTTTAAAAGACGTCACTTATTGAGAGACAAGTCAATATATTTCTTAATTGCACCGTGCGATCTTCATGTTAAAATAGAGACATATGTTTAAATTCCTTTCAAAAAAGATTGTAGAGTCACAACTTAAGAAACTTCCAAAGGAGCAACAAGAGCTCATTATGGCTTTGATGGAAAAAGATCCAAAGCTCTTTGAGAAAATTGCCAAAGAAATTAAAGCAATGACAAAAGACGGAATGGACGAACAGCTTGCTTCAATGAACGTAATGATGAAGTACAAGCCCCAGATCCAGAAGATTATGAGCCAGATTCAAGCTGGTAAATAGAAACTCTTCGACATAAATCTTCTTAAGTCGAGTTTTCTTAATTATAGATCCGAGGTAAAATAGTAAACTAATATCTTAGTTTCTTATTATGCTTTCATCAAACAGAAAATCTCTATTTTTCATATTTACCTTTTTTCTTATTGCCCTTACACTTCTTTCTGGGTATTCAAGTAATCAGAATCTTCAAGCAGCAACGGGTATTGTGCAGAGTCAGACTGCTGAACATACATACTCAAGTCCTGCAAGATCAATATCTGTCGCACTTCCGTCGGTAGTTACCGCAGGAAGCCTCATTGTGAGCGCTATTGCTATAGATAAGAATTCTGGGACGATTACCATTCCTGTGGGGTTCACCTTGGTGAATAATTATCTGAGTGGAAGTATCTCGTCTGCGTTTGTTTATAAAGTAGCTACGGGGGGAGAACAGAATTTAAATTGGAGCTATGCCAATCTTGAAGAGGCTTCAGTCTGGGTTGCTGAGGTTTCCGGACTTGATACAACCAATGTTCTCGATGTGAAGGTTGAGAATGATTCAGGATCATCTTCTGTGGTCTCAGTAAGTACGGGTACAACAGAAGTGACCTCTCAGGCTGCCGAATTTGCCATTGCAGTCGCCGCAGTTGATTCTGGAAATAAAGTTAATGAGGGTAGGTTCTGGACTAATGGTTTCACATCTGTGGCTCACGTTACAGACGTAAGTGGATCACCAGCTCTTGATGTTGCGACTAAGACGTTGACTACAACAGGAACACAAGAGACGACCTTCTCATCGACAGACAGCTCTGACCAGATGTACGCAGCTCTTGTAACTTTTAAAGAGAGTGGAGGATTTGTTGTCGGGAGTCTCACCGCAACTAATGTTGAGCCAGATAGCTTGTCTGTAGGTGTCACTGGGGACGTTGTGATTGATTTCACCACAGAGACACCTCTTCCTGCTGATGGAAAGATCGTTATCGAGTTTCCTGCAAGTCTTGGAGGTGGATTCTCTTTTGATGAGGATTCAGCAACTGCTGTGAGTAATATTATCGGGTTTGACGGATTAGTCGCTATTTCTATCACATCTAATGTGGTCACTCTCACTCGAAGCGGAGGTTCTTCATCTTCTGCTGGTGTAAAGTCCCTTACACTTTCAAATATAAAAACCCCAAACATTGAAGGGTCGACTGGAACATACTCAATTCAGACCACGACAGAGGGTGACACAAGTATTGATCGAGACTTGTCTGTTGCGAGTGATACAATTTCTTATATGATTACCGATCCAAGTATTTTACTTTCAGATTCCGCTGTTTCAGCTGTGGGAACTCATACAATTACACTTACTACAACAAAAACACTTCCCTCTGATGGAAAAATCATACTTGAGTATCCTGCTAATCTTGGGTCATTTAGTTTCAGTTCAGGTTCTGCAACGACCGCTCAAAGTATCA